>Ga0155311_118_pt3 | contig 32127 bp, 31 predicted proteins | sample RifCSPhighO2_02_FD_106279 | JGI IMG/M metagenome (GOLD analysis project Ga0155311, IMG submission 106279) | Candidatus Wildermuthbacteria bacterium RIFCSPHIGHO2_02_FULL_47_12
TGCGTTTTGCATCAAGCGAAGAAATAATGATCTGCCGCGTAAAGATGCCGCTTGTGTCCTGCGAGCCGGACCAATCCCATTGGCTGGCAGATACAGCAAGGCCGTGCATCCCGTCAGTAAGATTGGCATATCCTGAGTCGCGGATGTTGCGCGCCGCCTCGAGCCCTTCTTCGGCAAACAGCGCCGCGCGCGCCCGATTGCCGGCCAATGCGCTTGATTCTTGGCCGTAGAGATACGCTCCCGCCAAAACAGTAACAAGCAACGCAAACAGTGCGCTAGAAAGCATTGCCTCTACCAGCAGGAATCCGTTTTGATCAGTAACTAACCATCCCTTTTGCATTGATGACGATCTCTCTGGTTTCATTAACATAAGAAGCAAGGGTTATCACGCCTAGTGTTTGCGGAAGGCCCGTAAACCTTTCAAATACGACCTCTTGAACTCCGGATGGCTTGACGCTGGCTGGTATTTCAAGCACTTCGTCAAAACTGCTGTCGCGCACAGCATATCCCGCACCCTTGAACAATGCCATGAATCCAAATGCAATATGCACGCCCCACGCGGTATCGCCGTCCACGGCTTGCGAAAGCGCTTGCGCTCGGCGCAAGGCCTGAACGATTTCAACTGCTGCAATATCAAGATCATTGCGAACCTGGAATGACTGATACACAGGGATAGAAATACCGGCAATGATGCCGATGACGGCAACAGAGAAAAAAACTTCTAAAAGAGTGACCCCCTTCATAGTGTTTCAATATATTTCCCAAACACCCATCCGGAACTGCCATCCGGCAAAACGATCCTATACCAGTTCGCATCTGCGTTGGTATATTCAAATGTTTCGCCTGGCAAAACGCGCCGCAGGATCTCTCCTTCCAATGACGCCTCTTTGCGCACGTTGAGATACCCAACTTCAGTAGGAAGAATACGGAGTGTCGGCAGCGCTTCTTGTGTGTACGTCAGCGGACTCGCGGTTTCCTGTATGGCAGGAGGAGATTGCGTATCTATGCGCGAGCCGGCATTAAAGCCGCCGATAAGGCCGTAGATTGGCAGAATGACCGCCAGCGCCACGACTACAACGCCAAGCCACACGATCACAAGCAGTATTGGCTCTAGGATAACAGTCAAGTTTTTTGTCGTGGTGTCCACCTTTGCCTCAAAGAGCAGGCCGATCTTAAGCAAAACCCCTGAAAGCGCGCCAGACTGCTCGCCAGCAACGATAAGCTGCTGGATCGGAGATGGGATCAAATATTTTATACGGTAAAAAGCGGCAAAGCTTTTTTGCAAAGAGTTGCCCTCTTCCACCGAATCCCGCACGTGCAGGTAGAGTTTTTTATACTGCGAAATCTCGGTGGCATTCGCAAGCGAACCGAGCGCGCGTGTGATCGGCAGCCCGGCCTCAAGAAGCGTTCCTAAAAGATACCCGAACCGCGCGATCTCCACCTCTTTGATAAGCTGCTTGATGCCCGGCAAGGAGAATAGGATGGATTGCCCGATGAATTTTGTTTTTGGGAATGAGAAAATAAAAAAGAATGCTGTCCCCATGCTTATGATTGCCGCGGGCACAACATACGCGCCATAGTCGCCAAGGAATGTCCCTGCCCCAATCAAGATTTTTGTAATAAGCGGCAGCTGTATTTTGAGCTGGGAAAATACCAACGTAAGCTTAGGAAGAATGAACCAAGCAACGCCAATGCCGATGATAACGGTAAGCGAAAGCACGAATACAGGATACATCATGGCAGAATGGAGCTTGGATGCGAACAAACGATCCTTTGCCTGCTCGATTGCGATCAGTTTCAAATTTTCAGTAAGCTTTCCTGATTCCTCGCCAAGCTTGATCAAAGAAATGGCATGTTCTGGAAAAAGATTGCTGCTCTCGAGCGTCCGCCACAAAGGAGTGCCCGACTCAATATCTAATTTTATGGCGCCAATAATATTTTTCATGCGCCGAGAACGCATTTCTTCCGCAATGGAGTCAAGCACGCTTGTGATCGGCATGCCGCTTGATATCAGCATGCTTAAGGTTTCAACAAAATAATCCCGTTCTTTGCCAAGACCAAAAGTAAAAAACGTACCGTGGGATTGCGCGTCTTTGTCTGTCTTTTTTCTAAAGAATCCTCTCATTGTGCCAATACATGCGCTATGTTTGCTGCGGAGCTTCGGCAACGCGAAGCAGCTCTTCTACCGTGGTCACCCCGGCTTTAACCTTCTCAATACCGTCTTCAAAAAGCGTTTGCGACCCTTCCTTGCGAGCCACGTGCCAAATCTCTTTTGCTGACGGGGAGCGCAAGATAAGATTCTGCATCTCCGGGCTGATCTGGATAAATTCAAAGATCGCGGTTCGCCCTTTGTAGCCCGTATGATTGCACGCTTCGCATTTCTTCCCCTCATAGAGCGTAATGGATTTTTCTTCAAAATAGGGCAGGACTGTTTTCAGCTGGGGCGTATCAAAATCGCTGGCTGATTTTACTATGCTGTATCGGCAGGCATCGCATATTTTTCGCACTAAACGCTGGGCCACGATCACGTCGAGCGTAGAAGCCAGAAGAAACGGCTCGATCCCCATATCGCAAAGCCGGGGAATAGCGGTGGCGGCATCATTGGCATGGAACGTCGAGTACAGCAAATGCCCGGTCAGCGCCGCATTAACGGCAATATCCGCCGTTTCTTCATCGCGTATTTCACCAACTAAGATAATATCTGGGTCTTGGCGCACAATGGAACGCAATCCCTTGGCAAACGTAAGATTGGTCTGCGCATTAACCTGAATTTGATTTATCCCGAGCATTTTATACTCAACAGGATCCTCAATAGTAGTGATATTTACATCGGGGCTGTTCACAATTTTAAGCAGGGCATACAGCGTTGTGGTCTTGCCGCTGCCAGTCGGTCCCACAACTAAAATCATGCCAAATGGCTTTGCCGCGGCCTGCGAAAGCAATTCCTGATGCGCAGAAGAAAGCCCAAGATCGCTCAAGGAAAGCCCCTGCACATAGGCAGACAACACGCGCAATACCACCTTTTCCCCTTCGGTGGTCGGAATAATTGACACCCTAAAGTCAACACCAGATACGTCTTTCTTGCCCGCCAAAGAGGATGATTCGTACCGGAACGAACCGTCTTGCGCGGCAAAATGCTCATCAATGCGCAAACCGCTCTGCACCTTGATGCGGTTCAGGATGTTTTCGTAGTATTCTTTAGGGATCCGACCAGCTTCATACAGAACGCCATCAACGCGAAACCGCACCAGCACATCTTTCTGCCGCGGTTCAAAATGAATATCAGACGCGTGATACAGCAACGCATCATCAAAAATTTCTTCCAAAAGCTCTGGCGCAATGCGACCCTTTTTCTCAAGAATCTTAGAAAAGCGCGTCTCGAGCGGCTTTTGGTAATGCACAAAGTTCGCTTCAATATCCTCGGGCAACGAGTACGCAATGCTTATGTTCTTTCCGGGAAACAGCTTTTTTAGTGCCGGCAGGAGTTTTGGCTCTTCCGGATCATCAGTGGTAACCAGGATTTTCTTTTTCTCTTCTGCAGACACGAGCGCATGATATTTTTTTGCGATCTCCTCTGGAATTTTTTGGACCTGCAAAGGCGTAGATTGCGTTGAATTTAGATCAACGTAAGGAACCTCGAACGATTCGGCGATTGCCTGCCCCAAGAGATCTTTGGTAATGAGATTCGCTTGAAGCAGATAATCTACAAACGACGCATGGCTTGTTTTTGTAAAATCATCTGCGTTCTGGATATCCTCCTGCTTGATATAGTTCTTCTTAAGGAGGATCCGCTGAAGCGTCTTGTCGTCAAATTTCATAAACAATGCCTACTTTAAAAATTGTATGACCCACTCGACGATGGTAGCGATTGGCGTATTAGACTTAACAAAAAACTCTTTTGCTCCAAGCGTTCTAGCGCGTTTTTCATCATCTTCCTGGCTTAAATTGGTAAGAACCGCGACCGGAGTTTTGATTTTTTTCTTTCTGATTGCTTCAAGAACCTTAAACCCGTCCATTTGGGGCATCACAAGATCAAGGAGAATAAGTGCGAAGGTGTCTTTTCGAACGCATTCCATGCCCTCTTCTCCATTCAATACGGCTTTTACGTCAAAACCAGCATGGGTAAGTTTGAGCTCAAGCGCCCGCGCCATTGGCTTCTCGTCTTCCATGATAAGGATTTTCGGAGAGGATGATTTCACTTCTAGTATAATAATACCAGAATATTTGCATCATGCATATTGTGCTTTAATCTTTTGCTATTATCAAATGAAGATGGAAATGCCCGGGAATTGACTTGAATTTGGCTGTCGGCTCAATGATAAGCTCATAGGCGCCCTCAACATAGGATGTTTTTATCTCATTATATTCTTCCTTTTCCTCTTCTGAAAGATCGCCCTCCTGCACGTGCCTTTTAGGCACTATCATGTCATGAACCCGCGCAATGAGATCATACGGAAAATCATTGCGAATTATCCTCCAATGCTCAAAGTCCTTTATGGATGGCGCCTCGCATAGCTTGCAAGCGCCGTTAAGATAGCCTGCGGCAATGAGTTTTTTATATCTCTCTTCGCTCTCTTGCGTTCTCAATCTTGCCATGAGTTTTATACCTTGGCTGCGGGGCCTGGATTCGAACCAAGATACCATCCTTCAGAGGGATAGGTCCTACCATTAGACGACCCCGCAATGCGACTACGTTATAACGTATTTCCCTCAAAAAATCTAGACCTTCAGATACCTGCGTATAGCAATGAGACTGGAGAGAATGCCCAAGCCAATGCCCACAAACAACTGCAAAGATAAGATCACTAAGAAATTGCTCATGAAATACTCAAACAGATTGAATTGCGGAATGAATGTCTCAAGTTTAGAGCTCAAGAACAAGGTAAACGGAACTAGCAGAATAAACGTGATCATAGACGCTAATGCTCCCACAATGATGCCCTGGAGCAGGAACGGCGAGCGGATAAACATATTGGAGGCCCCTACCAAACGCATAACCTCTATCTCTTCTTTGGAGCTGTAAATGGTTAAACGTATGGTATTGAACGCAACCAGCACCGCAATAAGGCCTGCAAATATACTGCCTGCCAGCATCGCGGTGCGCACCCCAGAGGTGATAGAAGAAAGCCTGGCTATGATAGGCGCCCGTTCATGGAAATCCACGTTCTGAACAATGGAAGCCAAGGGCGTAGTTTCTAAAAACCCCGTAATTGTTCCAAAGGAAGCGGTATCCCATGCCTTAATATTTATAGACGCCAGCAAGGGATTTTGGCCTATAGCGTCTAAAGAGTCTAAGATAATCTGATCCTCTTTGTGGCGCTCGGTAAACTGCGCCAGGGCTTCCTCTTTTGACACGTAGACAGCCTCTTTCACCTCAGGCAAAGACGCTAAAGATTGTTTGAGCTCAACTATCTCCTCTTCTTGCGCAGAATCTTTGAGAAACGTGCTTACGTCAACGGATTCCTGCAGGCTTGTAATAAGAAAAGATCCTATACCCTGCAAGAAAAACAGAGAAGTGACAATGAAAAGCACGATAACCATAACCAAAAGAGCGGCAGAGGACGAGCTCGTATCGCGGGAGAACTTTTCCCATCCAGACCGCATAACTCTTTTGAGGGCAGCTCCAAACATAGAATGCTATAAAATGAATTTTCCCCGTTCTTCGTCCCGCACAACCTTTCCCTGTTCTAAGGTAATAACCCGCTTGCCCAGGTGATTAATAACCTCTTTGTTGTGCGTTGCTAGAATAACGGTTGTACCTAATTCGTTTATCTTCACCAGCAGGCGGATAATATCTGCGGTGTGGTACGGGTCAAGGTTCCCGGTCGGCTCGTCTGCAACAATAACCTCGGGGCGGTGTATGAGGGCGCGTGCTATGGCAACCCTCTGCTTCTCCCCTCCGGACAGCTGCATGGGGTAATGGTGAGAACGGTTCAACAGCCCCACGATCTCCAGTACGCCCGCAACATCGCGCTCTATCTCTGCGTCTGTCGCTCCCATAACCTCCATCACATAGGCAATATTCTCATACGCGGTCTTAGAATGCAATAGTTTGTAATCCTGAAATACCGTTCCTATCTTTCTCCTTAAATGCGGGAGCAGGGAAGAAGGTATCCTGGCAACATCTTGATCCTCAAAAAACACATTCCCTTGGGTTGGCCTCTCTTCCGCGAGCAAAAGCTTTAAGAGCGTGGTCTTGCCTGCTCCAGACTTGCCTACCAAAGAAACAAACTCTCCCTGCTTCACTTCAAAAGAGACATCGGAAAGGGCGATGCTGCTGGGAGAATATGCTTTTGTGACTTTCTGAAAGCTAATCATGCTTTAGAGTAAGCTCGGCCTCAATAAATTCATCAAGCTCTCCGTTGAACACAGCCTGGGTGTTTGAAGTTTCCACATTGGTCCTATGGTCTTTTACCAGCTGGTACGGAGCTAAGACATACGAGCGTATCTGGCTTCCCCATTCAATGGCATTTTGTTTTCCCTTCAGTTTTGTGAGCTCTTCTGCGCGCGCTTGCTGCTGCAAAAAATACAGTTTTCCTGCGAGTATCTCTAAGGCCTTCTCCTTGTTCTGCTGCTGGGAACGCTGGGTTTGAGACTCCACCACAATGCCAGTAGGGATATGCACTACTCTGACAGCGGTTTCCCGTTTGTTCACGTTCTGGCCTCCAGGTCCGGAAGACCGGGTCATTTCCACCTGTAAGTCCTCGGGGCGTATCTCTATGTGCTCTTGGCTGGCGTGTATTTCAGGCAGCACCTCCAAAGCCGCAAAGGAAGTATGGCGCAAAGACTTTGCGGAAAATGGAGAGATCCTGACCAACCTGTGCACCCCATGCTCTTTTTTTAAGAATCCGTATGCGTAAATTCCCGCAACTTCAAAGGTAACCTGCTTTATGCCAATGCGCCCTTCAGGTCCCGGATCTCCAAACGACTCATGCAGCACTTTCACTTTCCAGTTCTTCTTTGCGCAGTACCGCTCATACATGCGGAATAACAGGGCAACCCAATCTTGGCTATCTTGCCCTCCTGCTCCTGCGGTGAGAGTGAGCAGAGCGTTTCCTTTATCGTATGTGCCAGAAAGAAACGTTTGAAGCTCTGCTTTCCTTATCTTCGCTAAAAGCTTAGCTACCTGCGCACTTAGCTCAGAAAGCTCTGCTTCCGAAGAAGAGATCTTTGCCAGCTCTGAAAGGTCTTGCCATTCTGAGAAAATCTTATCAAACAGCTCTTTTTCTTCTTTCAGTAAGGATAACTCCTGACTAAGTTTAAACGCCCTCTCGTTATCATCCCAGAACTCGGGCTTGGAAACTTCAGCTTCAATAACAAGAATTCGCTCTTTCTTTTGAGCGCTGTCAAAGGCAGTCCTCCAGAAGCATGATTCTCTTGCGGAGGCCTTCAATCTGTTCTTTCGTATCTCCCTTTATCATGCTCTCATTGTATCTGACTTGCCCTAAAAATCAATAAACGAGGGCTACGATAGAAGCCGCACTACTCCAGCGTCAGCATCCACTTCAATCAAGTCCCCATCGTGCAGTATACTGGTGGCAACCTTTGTTCCTACCACGCAGGGCTTTCGCATCTCTCTTGCTATGATAGCGGCATGCGAGGTAACGCCACCCTCATCGGTGACGAAAGCGGCCGCTTTTTCAAGAGCAGGCATATACTCGGGAGTTGTCATGGTCGTAACGAGTATCTCTCCTTGCTTTACTCGATCGATCTTCTTTCGCAACAGCATAATCCTCACGCGCCCCCTCACGACTCCCGGATACACGGCTTTTCCAAATATTATTTTCTTATCTTTTGCGCCAGCATTTTTTGCTTCATCAATAGTACCAATAATACCCAGCCCCTTCAGTATTTTCAGCTTATGCTTTTTCTCAAAATCCTTGACGCTGATTCCTGTAACAAGTTTGCCCTCAAAGTATATAAATCCCTTCTTCCTTTCCTTAAGCATTTTCGGGTTAGGCCCCTTCGTGTTGCAAATGTCATTGATAGAGATGACGTCAAGATAGCGTTCCAAGCTTGGGTAACGAAGTTTCATGACTGCAAAGAAGGCTGCCCCAATACTATACTCTCCTTTTTGCGTTAGCGCACGAATCTTGAACGCCTCTTGCGCCATCCATGATGGAGTTTGGGTATTCGGTATCCCAAGATTCACGATAACAGATATAAAGCCAAAATAACGAACTGCAATATCAAAAAATTCCTTAGTATTAACACGCGACATATCTTGCGACATTGCCAGTAATGTTTTGTGCCTCTTTCTAAATTGCTCTACTCCTTTTTTAAATCTCTGCGGGTGGTGCGCAAAAAAATCAAACATGCAGGTAATATTGGTATCCGGGGTATTGATATCATAATAAATATCAGTAAGCCCGTTGGGCTTTCTAACGAATAATGGGGTTAAATACGCGGCGCCTCCAAGAATACTCTTCAATTCCACACGTTCTCCTTTGTCCCAATATTCCATGACCACCAGATCCATTTCTCTCGTGAAAAACTTCTTGAATTTTCTTCTATAATCCACAATCTTTTTAGTATCCAGCGTTGTTATGGGCCGTGACTGGACGATATAGAATTCCCCTTTCCTGTACGCCCATTCAACGTCAACCGGAAATCCATAATGTCTTTCAATAGCAAGGACAACATCTGCAAGTCTTAAAATATCTTTATCTATAAGAGCTTGCTTCCCACCTTGCGATTTTGGCAAGTCTTCCCATGTACTCCCACGGGTACCAGAACGATAAAGTCCCCGTTTCTGTACTTGAATGTTTTTATCAACAATCCTTCTTGGTTTTTTCTCCACCACATAACTGTCGGGAGTTACGCTGCCAGACACAATTGATTCTCCTAACCCAAAACCAGCCTCAATGATAAGCTGATTCCTGTCTTGCGTCACAGGATGTACAGAAAACGCTATGCCTGAGGATTCGCTCTCAACCATTTCTTGCACAATGACAGCAACCGATATTTTCTGCTTTTGCAGGTTGCTGTCAAAACGGTACAGCAGAGCGCGGGGAGCAAATAATGATGCCCAGCATTTCTGAATATTCCCGAGGAGCTTATCTTCTGTTGTATTGAGATAGGTTTCTAGCTGGCCAGCCCATGCGACAGTCGCGCTGTCTTCAGCGGTTGCGCTTGAGCGTACGGCAACATATTGCGCGCCAAGTTCTTTAAAAGACCTTCTAACTTCCTGCGCAATATCACTAGATATGTGCGCACCGCATATCAAAGAAGTAATTTTTTGAGAGGCATGCTCAACGGAACGCATTGCACGATAATCTACCGAACGTAGCATTGTATCAATCTCATTCTTTATACCCGCCTCTTTTAAAAACGCATCAAAGGCATGTGCAAGCACAACAAAGCCGGGCGGCACTGAAATACCATTCTGGATCATTTCGCCAAGCGAGGCGCCCTTGCCTCCGGCTATGCCAACATCTTTCTTTGATAGCTTATCGAGCTGTTCCACAAATCGCATACTCTTATGTAACCATTTTTTAGGCAAAAAAGAAACGGCGGCCCCGACATTGCGTCAGGGCCGCACAATCATCCAATCCAATACCTCTTTGAGGTTTGGACGTATTTTGCGCACCTTCTCATAGGCTTGCGCAAGCGACATATTGCCGTAGCGTTTGTAGTACCACGCCACGACCAGCGGACTTCGCCACAGCCCGCCTTCGCAATGAACAAATACTTCTTGACCCTCATTCACCTTTTCCTGAATAATCGTCGCCAATCCATCCAGAACAGCAATAGAAAATCTGGGTTTTTGCTCATCTCCATCGTTTACAGGACAGCAGAGATGAGCACTTGGATTTAACTCTACCTCTGCCACGTTAATGACAAAGACAGAGCCCTCGGCCGCTTTTTGGCGGCCTTCTTTAGCGGTGCCTATCCCTATCATTTAGCACCTCCAGTTTCTATACCATAGCACGCATAGTGAGTGTTGTCAACTCGGCTGATGGAATACTTCAAGCATAGGGAAAAACAGATGCATAGAAGCTTCGCGTTCCCACCTAAACTATTGATTCTTTATATTTTTATCCTTCATTGTGAGCCGGAGGCGAGAGTCGGACTCGCGACCTTAGCTTTACGAAAGCTCTGCTCTGCCACTGAGCTACTCCGGCATATATCACACTGAGCGGGATACGAGAATCGAACTCGCATCTCTTCCTTGGGAAGGAAGCGTACTACCACTGTACTAATCCCGCAACGTACAGAACGTAAATTTTAGAAAAATTGTACGTTCTTACGTTGCTGGAACGTTTAATTTCTAAAAGAAATTATTACGTTCCGCAATCTATTTGAACCAGCTAAAAGGATTCCACCATACCCTATTTGCCTGTTGCTGTTTTTGTTCTTCTTGCACTTGCTTTGGAGGAATAATAGTCACTACCTCCTCTCCCTGCTTTTTGTACAACCCCTGCTCACGCAGTACTTTCTCTTGGTACTCTTGCGTAGTACCTACCTGAATAGCAGACCCTAACTCATTCTTTCTGCTCTCTAAAGAAGCGATCTGGCTTTGTAAGCTCTCTGCGCGCTTTTGAAGTTCTACCCTTTTCTGGTAGATTCTGATATTATAGAAGACAAGGAAAGCTCCTAGTCCAAACCCCAGTACCAGCAGCATAGTCAGGAACACCGTATCTTTGAACCTGCCTATCTTCTTTTTACGGAGCCTATAGTTCAACACCATATGAAACTCAAAACTGTTATACGGGCCACCTGGATAGTTCTTGTATCCATAGTGGCGCTCAGCACCGTGCTGTTTCTCTTAGCTCCTCTATTCTAGAGAGGAATCCCTGGCTAAGTCAAGGTATCACGTACGGAACAGATCTAAGAACACGCGGGTGGGGATAATAACCCTGCCCTTTGCTTTCAGCTCTTTCTTGCCTTTTTTCTGTATTTCCAAGAGTTTGCGCTTTCTTGTCACGTCTCCCCCATACAAAGGGGCTGTCACGTCTCTCCTCTGCGCCTTTATGGTCTCTCTTGCAATAACCCTTCCGTCTGTAACCGCTTGAAGCGCAACCTCAAACTGCTGCTTAGGAAGAGAATCTTTGAGCTTTTCTAATAGCATTTTGCCTTCGTTGTACGCCTTATGCCGTGGCACAATAATGGAAAGGGCCTCTTCGTTTTTTCCTGCCACATGGATTTCAAGCTTTACCACGTCTGCCCTCTCCCACTCCTGCACTTCGTAATCCATGGAGGCCAACCCTTTGCTTGCGCTTTTTAACTGGTCGTGCAAATCCCCCACTATTTCCCGCAAGGGAATGCGGTATGAAAGCAAGAGCCGGTCCTGCGCAAGGTTTATGACGCCAAGCTGAATGCCTTCCCTCTGCAGCAGCAGCTGGGAGATAAACGAAAAAGATTCCACCGGAGCAATAACCTCAAGCTTGGCCATGGGTTCTGCAACCTCGCCTATGGCATTGGCGTCAAGCCAGTCAGCAGGAGTTCTCACTGCATGTTCTTTGCCCATTTTGTCTGTAATATGAAACTCTACTGAAGGCCGTGAAACCACCATTTCAATATGGAACTCGCGCTGTATGCGCTCTGCAATAATCTCAGAATGCAGCACTCCCAAAAACCCGCAGCGAAATCCCCTGCCTAAAGCTTCCTTGGCTTCTTGCTCAAAGACAAAGGAAGGATCATTTAACTGTAGCTGGGCTAAGGCGGTCTTTAGTATGTCAAAGTCGTCGACATCTTGGGGGTACAGGCTCGCAAACACCATGGGTTTTGGGGTTTGGTATCCTTCAAGCGCAATAACCCTGTCTTTTTCATGGGTTATAGTGTCTCCAATTCTCACTTCTTTTGGGTCTTTCAGCCCTGTGGCAACGTATCCTATATCCCCTGCAGACAAGAAAGACCCCACCGCCTGCTGAGGGAGGAAGTACCCCACCTCCTTTACCTGGCCTTGAGCTTTGGTTGCGCAAAAAGAGATTTTTTCTCCGCCCTGAACTCTTCCCTCCATAACCCTCACGTAAGCGATAATGCCTCGGAACGAATCATACACAGAGTCAAAGATAAGAGCGCGTAAGGGCTTATCCGCTTCTCCCTTGGGAGCTGGGACTCTCTGTATAATCGCATCTAAAAGTTCTTGGATCCGGGTCCCTTCTTTAGCTGAAATACGCAAAATCTCAGATTCCTCAACCTGCAAAAGAGACGCGATCTCTTTCGCAACTTCTTCTGTTCTTGCAAGCGGAGAGTCAATCTTGTTAACGGCAGGGACAATAACAAGGTTTTGCTCTTGCGCATGGTGCAGATGAGCCAGGGTTTGCGCCTGCACCCCTTTGGTCGCGTCTACCAGTAATATTGCTCCTTCTACTGCGGCCAACGACCTGGACACTTCATACGAAAAGTCCGCATGCCCTGGGGTATCAATTAAATTTAAAATGTATTCCTGGCCGTCTTTTGTATAGCGCATGCGCACGGGCTGCATTTTAATGGTAATGCCCTTTTCGCGCTCCAAGTCCATTTGGTCTAAGAACTGCTCTTTCATTTTCCGGCGCTCCACGGTTCCGGTCAATTCCAAAAACCGATCAGCCAAAGTAGACTTTCCATGGTCAATGTGGGCAATAATAGAGAAGTTTCTGGTGGCGCTCATGGTTGTATATGATTTTTCTTTAACACAAGGAGCAACAGTAGAAAAAGCAGCAGGCACTGGAACGCTCCCGATATCACCAACGCCCACGGCAAGGCAAAGATGCCTAACCCAAGCCGCAAGAATATATACGCCAGAGCGATATTGAATATGACAGAGCTCACCCCTGCTGCTGTTGGCGCTACGGTATTTTGCAGAGCAAAGAATGCGCGCACCAGCAAGGGGATAGCAGATTGGAACACAATGCCCAGTGTAAACACTCCAAAAACCGCTGCGGCAAGATCTACATTCTCTACGGTAAATCCTCCAGAAAGATACAGTATGCGAAAAAGCGGCTCTCTCAAAAAAAACAGGATAAGCGCGGCAAGCAATGCGGCGAGCGCAACACGCCGCAAAGACGAGAAAAATGTAGAAGAAAAATCCCTCATATTCTTTTCAGCTCCCGCGCGAGACAGCAATGGAAACGCGGCAGTGGCCAGAGAAACTCCAATCACTCCAACGGGGAAATAGTACATGTGCTCTGCAATGGTAAATATAGTGATGCTTCCCACGGAAAGAAACGAGGCGAACGCCACCATGACAATAAGATTAAGCTGGTGCGCAACCCCGGCAACGGTTCTTGGAACAGACAAGAGAAGGGCTTTTCGCACTTGGGAATCTGCAAAAGAGATCCTCGGCCGAAAAGAAAATCCAGCGGCAAGGAGGGGCGGAACCTGAATGAAAAAATGGAGCACGGCTCCAATGACCACTCCCATCGCAACTCCAAACACCCCAAAAGAAGGCGCAAAGAATATAATCCCTCCAATGATAGAAAGATTATACACAACAGGGGCCAATGCATACGCAACAAACTTCTGAAAATACTGGAGCACCCCTGATGCAATGGCAGAAAAGGCAAAAAAGAGGGGGCTTGCAAGCATAAAACGGGAAAGCAAAATCGCTGTTTCAAGCTGGGCTCCTTCAAACCCGGGCGCAACCAAAGAAACAAGCTGGCGCATAAAGAGGATTGCGAAGAGCGATCCCACCCCCAAAAACAGAGCGTACACGGCCATCATATTGTTCACGAACCGCCATGCCTTCTCCTTGTCTTGCGCCATGTATTCAGAAAACAAAGGCAGGAACACCGCGCTCAACCCCCAGATAACCAAAAACGCATACAAGAAATCCGGTATGCGGAAAGCGGCCAGGTATGCGTCCAGATCTTTCCCTGCGCCGAAGGTTCCCGTAAGCATGCGGTCGCGAATAATACCCAGCGCTCTGCTTGCAAGAAAAGACAGCGCAAGGATAATGGCTGCCCCAGACACCGTGCTTGTTTTGCCATTGAGCAACTGCGCAAACATAATCTTTTATTCTACCCTACTTTCCTCATTTGACAAAGCTCTTTGTCTTCAGTACAATATATACGCCGCAGCAAGCTAGGAGATCGGGACGTACACTTTTGCTTTGCAAAATGTTACGTTCAGGAAAGTCCGAACACCCTCCCGAACCATTATGGTGAGGGATAAACTATTCCGGGTAATGCCCGGCAGGAGCAATCCTCGGGGTGCGAACAGTGACGATGCCATGCAAGGTGCATGGAGTGAAACGGCTAAATCCCTATAGGGCGCAAGAGTAAACCCAAGAGTTTGCATTCATGTAGAGTCTTGGTGAAAAGTAACTCGCTTGAGCCTGAGAGTAATCGAAGGCCTAGATAGATGATCTCCTCGTCACGCCGAAGCTTTATGCGAAGGCGGACCATCCGCCTTCACCAGAGGTTACGGCGTGATAAAACAGAATTCGGCTTATCGGCCTGCTGCGGCAAGAAAAAACCCACCTTTGGTGGGCTTTTTCTTTTATGGAAAGAAAAGGCGGCTTGATGTAATCTCACCGCTTTTAGCCTATACCCTCCTATTCCTTATCAGCCACAATGTTGTGACTATAAGGATTCCTCCCGACAATATCCACGCCGTAGGGATTGACGCATACTCTGCAAAGAAACCGCTGAACAATAAGCCCGCCATCCCTCCAATATGATGCGACATTGACTCAAAGGAGATAAGTGTAGCTCGCTCCTGAGATGGAATGCTGTTATTCAGATACACGTCTTTGAGCGGCCGGAAGAGTCCTCGGACAACCTCGTGGAGCAGGAACACTCCAACAGCAAGAGGAAACCAGTTGAATAGCACCGTCGCCATTATTCCAGCTCCAATGCCTATCTGTGAAACCACAAGCGCGCGCCTTTCATCTTGCATAAACCTAAGAAAGCGCAATGAAAATGCAGACCCTATGATCATGCAGATAGATATACCGCCAAACAAAAAGCCAAAGCTGGTTTTGTCCGGCAGGAACCGGGAAAAGAACGGCTGCCATTGCATGTTCGGCGCTTGGATCGCAAAATACTGGAGTATTCCCATTACAAGAATAAAACGCATGGCCCTGCTCTGCATGCTGTAGCGAACACTTGCCAAGATGGTAGCTCTCATGGACTTCAGGCCGCTTTGCAGAGAGACGTGCTGGCGCACAAAATACTCTTCTTTCATGAACGTGAATGCCAGGACGCCCGCAACACACATAACGACTCCTCCGAAAATCCAAGGGAAAGCTAGGTTCTTATCTGCTAGAAACGCTCCTGCAATAGCACCCACAATGCTGACCCCCTGTGTTATCCATTGCTCTTTCACAAAAATCGAGCCAAGCGGCTCTGCATGGTTATGATGCTTAAGTTTATCTACAAGCCATGCTTGGAACGCGCCGCTTGCGAACGTACTCCCAACCGCAGAGATTGCTTCGGCAAATGCAAACCACAAAAAAGAATGCGATGCCGCGTACATGAACATGCCTGCTGAAAACAGAAAGCACGAAATCACAAAAGATACTTTGCGCCCGAAGACATCTGCCACTACTCCGGTAGGAATCTCACATAGAAACAATGCCGTGAAAAAAACAAAGTTCACGAGATTAACCTCAAAAAGGTTAAGCCCGCGAGAAATCAAGAAGACCACATACGTTGCCGCAATGGACGACACTCCGAGATTTTTCACAAGCGTGAGCAGCAGGTACAGTTGGATTGTCTTTCTTGCCATTTCCCTATCTCCTCTATTCTGATGTGAAAGAACTGCCTAGACGGGACGCGTCAACAAAGAACGCCTCGCTTGTCTAGCCGAGGCGTTCTTTCATGGTTCAAGATTGAAAAATCTAGGTTGACCTTACATAAAAACCGCCTTGGCTAAACAAACTATTGAAATCCCCGACATAGGAAAACAATCCCTCGCAGGCAGGGATGATGGATAACTGATGCATTTGACGGTTACGGTTATTCATGACGTTATAGAATCTAACATAGTTATCTTCTTCAGTCAATGCGGCAAGAAAAAACCCACCTTTGGTGGGCTTTTTCATTGGAAAGAGTAAAAATATTCTCGGGGCACCCTTCCTTTCTCAATCCGAATACCATCCTTTAGCAAAAGCTCGGCTTTGGCCCTTAATCCTCCAGGCCCGCTGTATCCGGTCAATGCTCCGCTGCATGCCACCACCTTGTAGCAAGGGTATTCTTTTGGATGCTCATTCTGCGCCATGATCCTTCCAATAGCGCGAGGAGAAGTCTTGCACGCCCGCGCCAACTCTTTGTAGGTTGCAACCTTCCCTGCTGGGATTTTTCTTAACAGCAGAAGCGCTTTGTGCATGTAAGCAAACTTAATCTCATGAAGCTTTAGAGAAGGCGACGGCTTTGCGCCTGGCTGTCTAGGGCTTCGTTTACCAGACGGTCTGCGTCTTTATTGCGTTCTCGGGGGATTGCAGAAAACCTCACCTTTTTAAAATCAATGATAAGGTTCCACAGCTCCAAGAACAATGGCTGTATCTTTGCGTTCTCTATCTTGTACTCCCCATTCATCTGCTTTACCAATAGTTCAGAGTCGGCAAACATATCTACCCCTGATTTCTTTGCATTCTCTTTGCCCCACAAACTCTTGATTTTTTTTAACGCGGTAATGGCAGCCGTATACTCTGCCTCGTTGTTCGTTGCCGTTCCAAGATATTCTCCAAATTCTTTGAGCTTCTGGCCCTTTTCGTTTGAAATGACTATTCCTATGGCCGCCGGTCCCGGGTTTGACCTGGAACCTCCGTCTGTATGCACGATAAATTTACTCATAGCATGTAAACTTAGTTAAACTAAACTGTGGATAACTTAGTTTAACTAAGTTTACCCTCTTTGCGCAAGTGGTTTGTGAAATAGTCGATAAGGCAATCTTTGAACTTTTCTAAGTTCTCATTGTTCAGCCTGAATCCTGAAGCCTGGGCATGCCCCCCGTATGTTATAAGCAACGGCGCGCATGCCTTCATTGCCTGTACTGTATCATACCCTGAGGGGGCGCGCACGCTTCCGATGCTTTCTGACTCGCCCTTCTTGTATATGAAGGTTGGCGTATTGTATTCTTGAGAGATAGTGGAGGCGACAGATCCCAAAAGAATGTAATCAAAAGATCCGTCTCCTTCAAAAATAACAGCCGGCCGAGGCAATCTCTCCAAAGACGAACGCACCCTCTCTGTATACAGGCGGATATTATCTTTGCGCACCTTGTGCTTCTCTTGGAGAACAGCTAACAGCCCTACGGCTTCGTCTTCTGTATGGGAAGCCAGCACCCGGTACGCCGCAGGAATTCCATGCTCCACATCCCGCACGTTCAAGAGAGCTATCATCTGGGTAATGCGCACTTCAACGCTTTCTATCCTCTTGAATTCCTCAAATCGTTCAAACGCCTTTATGCCCGGCCTCCAGGACTGCTGTATAGTCGCTAACCCCTCTTCAATGATCTGCACATTATCCTCTTTTCTTGGCATCATGTCCGCAATAGTAGCTAGAGCAGCCAACTCTTTTAAACCGGATATCAAGGCAAGAGAAGCTTCCTTATTTAACAGCATCAGCGCCAAACGCAGGGTAAGGCCGCATGCCGCAAATCCGTGAAAAGGATATGTTTCTCCTGGCTGTTTTGGATCTACAATAATATTGGCTTGGGGCACAACATCCAAAATCTCGTGATGATCCACAAGAATAACCTCAAATCCCATGGCGCGGGCTTGCCGTATCTCTTTAAAATTCGTTATTCCCAAATCCATAGAGATCAAAAGGCCTGGAGCATAAGGCTGCAACTTTTCTAGGGCGGTCTTTGTAATGCCATACCCCTCCTGCTCGCGGTCTGGAAAATACAGCGCGCTGATATTACCGCCCAAACTCAAAAGAGTTTCTTGAAGAATGATCACAGAACACACGCCGTCAAGATCAGAATCTCCATAGAGGATAATGCGCTCTTTCTGCTGAACGGCCTTTTTAATCCTTTGTGCCGCTTTTTTGAGGTTTTTAATTTCTGGCATAATAATCCAGCGCTTTCAGACCAGGGAGTTTCTTGCCTGCCAAAAACTCAAGCATTGCGCTTCCTCCAGTAGAAACATGGGAGAACTTCTCTCGCAGACGGTGTTTGCCCAAGAACGCCGCAAGATCTCCTCCGCCCGCAACGGAATACGCGTTGCTTTTTATAATAGCTCGGGCTATTGCCAAAGACCCTGCTTCATACCGTGCGTCTTCAACCTTTCCCAAGGGGCCTGCCCAGAATACGGTTTTGGCATCTTTGAGAATTTTGAGATACAGCGCCCTGGTTGTAAGGCCGATATCAAACTCTTTTCCCTGGCCCGGGATCCCGTCTAGGGGCACGAAAACCTTGGACGAATTTTTGAATTTTACCTTTTTGCTTTTAGCTTCATTAGCAAGAACATTGCCCAGCAGCACGGCATTTGCCGTTTTTGAAATGTAATCAATAACAGGCAATTTGCTCTCGATTTTCTTCCCGCCAATGACAGCAACAACGGGGCGGCGCGGGCTTGAAGAAATACGCTTTAAGCCCTCGATCTCCTGCTCCAAGAAAAACCCTGCGTACGAGGGAATAAACCCGGGAACCCCTACAACTGAAGCATGCTTTCTGTGGCATACCGAGAATGCGTCATTCACATAGATGTCCCCCAGCGCGGCAAGCTTCTTGGCAAACTCCTTGCCATTTTCCTGCTCTTCTTTATGGAAACGCACATTCTCTAAAAGCAATGCCTCTCCCGAAGCCATTGCATGGACAGCCCTTTCAACGTCTTTGCCTACGCAATCTTTTACCTGCTCAACAAGAACATCAAGAAGTTCAGCTAGTTTTTCTCGGATCTTGCTTGTTGAGAGAGGCCGCACGGGCTTCCCGTCAGGATCTCCAAGATGCGTAGCGAGTATCAGCTTTCCTCCTTTCTGTAGAACATACTCCATGGCGGGAAGAGACGAACGGATCCTAAAATCATCGAGAATATCGCCCTCTTTGCTCAACGGGACATTAAAATCGCATCTCATGAGAACGCGCAACCCCGCAATCTTTGCATCTCGTATGCTTTTCATGAGCATTAAAAGTATACCGTTTCTCCGGGGTGAAGCTGACCCTTCTTAGTCTTGCTGCTTTCTCCGAGCGCTTTTCCCAGCGCCTTCTGTAGCGCCTCCTTGTTTATTTCCCTTCGTTTTGCATCCCCCGCCCCCTGCTTTTTCTGGGCAGAATGGAAAAGGGTAGGACCTTTTTCCAGCGCCTCCTTCAAAGAAATCTCCTTTGCGGAAACAACGGGAGCGGCTGCAACCGGCGGCGCTGGAACCTTCTGCGTCTGCGGAGAAGCTTGCTCTTGCGCTTTCTTGAGCTTATTCCTGCACGACTTGCAGTACACAGGACGCTTGCCGTCAGGAGGAAACACCACCTTTGTATCCTTTCCGCAACTGCTGCATCTGGCATCATACAGCATCTGGGCCTGCGTCTGGGAAGAAAATGCTTGCGAACCTGCTTGTTTGGGAACAGCAGGCTGGTCTGCTTCGGTCCATAGCGCGATCTTGTCTTCCACGAACGCCCGGGGCATGCTGTAGCGCTCCCGCGAGACCCTCACAATGGTTTCTTTCGGGGAATCCTCGGGATTCTCATACGGAAACACAATGGGCGGAAGGGTAAGCGCAGAAAAAGGGCGTCCTGCAATGCCGTCTATCATGAGCTTCACATAAATATTGTATTTCCCCAGATTTACGAAATCCTCTGCGATAAAATCAGGGGTGAATTCTTTCTCCAACCATTCTGCGTCTTCCGCGCCCACGCGGAATACAACCATGGTGCCAACGTTCCCAAAAACCGCATCGCGTATCTTTGCTTCCGTGCCTACTCCCAATTGCGCTATATACTGATGGCTTAAGATAAGAGCCAAACGATACTTTCTTGCTTCAGACAGAATATTGACGAAGGAATCTGAAGCAAAGTTCTGGAACTCGTCTATATACAGGAAGAAATCCCTTCTGTCCTCCTCTGGCATGTCAACTCTGGACATGGCGGCCAATTGCAGCTTGGTAACAAGCATGGCGCCCAGCAAACGGGAGTTGTCCTCTCCTATCCTTCCTTTTGCCAAATTCAGGATCAATATCTTCTGCCCGTCCATAACCTCGCGCATATCAATGGAAGACTTGGTCTGCCCCACAATGTTGCGTATCAAAGGATTGGAGATGAACTGACCAACTTTGTTTTGTATGGCCGCGGTTGCTTCTACCTCGTACCGCTGGGTGTACCTGGCATATTCTTGGGTCCAGAACGCTTTCACCACGGGGTCTGAGATCTTTTCTATCACCTTTGCCCGGTAATCCACGTCGGAGAGCATGCGGTTAATGCCCAAAAGCGTAGAGCCCGGATATTCCAGCAAAGCCAAGATGGCATTATTCAAGATATATTCCATGCGGGCAGACCACACATCGGGCCACACCTTCTTGAATACGGACATCAATCCTGAAGCAACCAGGTGGCGGTGCTCAGGATCCACCTTTTCCATGACATTAAAGGCAATGGGGTACTCGGTGTCTGCCGGATTAAAATAGATGACATCATTAATCCTTGCGGAAGGAACAAAATGGAGAAGCTCTTCTGCGGCTTCCCCATGAGGGTCTATGAATCCCATGCCGTTGCCCCCCTGAGTATCCTGTATGGCCATATTCTTTAACATCTCGGTCTTGCCCATGCCTGTTTTTCCCACAGAATAAAAATGGCGGCGCCGGTCGTCTAACTTAATCCCAAACTTCTTTTGGGTATTCCTGAAGTTTGTTATTCCAAAGAAATTGATTTCGCTCATAGTAATGAGAGAATGTTTGACTGTTGGCATGTTAGAATGTTACATTCCAACATTCTTACATTCTTATATTCTTACATTCATTCAGTTGGTAATCCCGGAGGCGCCTCTCCTTTCTTTGACTCCACGCGGGGAACCGCAACAGAAGGAGCAACCATTTTGCCCGGGAAATGAAAAATAGTAGCCAGTTCCTCTATATTGAGTATGAAGCGCGCTTCTGGCGGCGGATAAGGATAAAACGCAGCAATATGCATAAGATAGCTGCGCATGAGGCGGCGCTTTTTCACAAAAACGCTCCTTTTATCCAAAAACCAGGTGAGCACGGTATAGGTTTTCGTAAGAGTCCTTTTCATGGGCCGAAAGTTGTTGTACGTTGCCGTGCTAAACTGCGTAAAATAGCTCATGGGAAGAGCTTTTGCCGGGCTAAAGTAATTCTCCCGCTTAGCTATGTATATGAATCTCGCTGAAACCCGGAACGCATACTTGCTTATTTTCTCTTCAATGGCAGTGACAATATCCCTTTCTCCTGGAGTAAGCTTCATCTCTGGGGGAAAAAGGTCTTTTTCCTCTGCCTTCGTAAGCGCAGGAGCCTGTCCGGTAATGAGCGTGGTCCCAACAGCCGCAAAATCTTTTTCAATGCCTCCAAAAGCGCCCGCTGATTTTGCAGGAACCTTTCTTCGCACCAGCTCTGCGACAATATCAGTGCCTTCCTGGACAAGATTGCTTTCTTTTGGGTCTGTATGCAAAATCGGCCAGAGAATCAACTGGATCCATATATGCTCCCCTTTCCCAATGCTTGCAAGGCCCTCGATAAGAGAGGTCATAGGATCAATGCGCCTTTCCTCTTCTCCCTCGGGGCTTGGCTCAAAGAACTTTGAATAGGTCTTTATGGGATACGGGCTGGGCTTCTCTAGGATATAGTTCGTGCCCCAAAGCTCCCATTCTTTATTGGGAATATCCTGCGGGATCTGCTTTGTGTAATCGTCTACGGCCTGAACCTCGGCGGTAGGATAGTGCGAATACAGCGAGGCCTCCAAGAGCTGCTTGCCGCCTTCCGGGATCCTGAGATAAAAATGCACAACGCCTTCCGTAGAGACAATCTCAATGGAAAGGTTCAGCTGGTATTTTCCTTCCAGCCATTTTTCCCTTGGGTTCGCAGGATCATGCATTTGCCAAATGCCCGAGAACACGTCTTCCATTGCCTTGATGGGTTTTTGCACGTCCTGGGGCATTTTGATTTCCACGTAGATATACCGCTGCTGCGAAGAAAAAACCTCCTGCCTCCACCATATCCAGAAATACAGGGCGGGCCTTAAAAGCAAAAACGGCAGGAACAGCCACCACCATGCCAATGCGAAACGCAAGGCAAAGCCAAGAATCACTCCGAGTATATCCCAGAAGCTTTCCGCAAATTGAAAGAGTATTTGAGATGCCATTACGCTTTGATATAATACCTGCCCGAGGGATCTCTCGCAAACACGCTCCTGTCCTGGAGATTCAGTTCAATAGTGCTCTCTTTTACCTGGCGCTGCACAAGCGTCTTCTCTATAATATCCTCTTTAGCCATGTTGCCTCCGTTCCCCTTCAATAGAGATATGATAACATCTTTTACGGTTCCTGGCTCATACCCCCAATCAGAAAGGGCATACGTCCCCCGCCCCACAAGCACAAACCTCTGGTCTTTAATGAGTTCGTTGTGCACGGTTTGAGGCAAAACCTTCTTTTCCTTGTTCTGCAGGAATTTCCCCTGGAATTCTGCAATAAGCTTGCTTACCTCTGTGAAATGCAGGGGTTTTTCATGGCGCTTCAATACAAGGTATGCCTTGTCCCGAATGCCCCTTGGGTTTACTTGGGGCCATGCCTTCAATCCCCATTTCCCATCCCAAGAACGCATAATATGTTTTGATGCTTCCAAGAAAGAAAGCAAACTTTTGCCGCGCAATATGTCTTGAGACAACGCCTCAATTTCTTCCTCGTCCAAAGGGGCTTCTTTTTTCTCAAAGAAAGAAAGAAGGTTCTCGTGAAAATCAGAGGCCTTTGCTACCACCTCTTTCTTCAAAGACCAGAACGGATAAAAATCCTGGGTTTCCCGGTGGTCAAAAAACTCGTCCCCGACAACAAGCAGGAATACTACTGAGTTTGACATGTCTCGCGCCTCCAGCATGTCTACAAGAAGATCTTCCCGCTTCATATTCCCCTGGCGCTTTAAGGTATCAGCAAAATACTGGAATGCGGCGCGAACCTGCGCATTCCTGTCTCCTTCTATTGCTTCGCGTATCTGGCGCAAGGCGTCTTGGACTATTTGGCGCACCCGTTCTCTTGTGATGCAGTGAACAGACCCTATAGATTCCAATGTTTCTGCTTCTTTTCGCTGCAACCCAAAACGCCTCGAAACAATGTCCTTGACTCGAGGCCCTAGCCCGGCAACCAAACTGGAAGCAACTTTAGGATAAGGAAAAATCATGTGGATTGGGATTGGGTATTAGTATATGAAACCATAGATAAGGGGTAATGTCAAGTTCTCCGCAATATTTTGAGGATCCAGGGGGCAAAAAACAGTGAGGCGTATGTTCCAGCCGCGATCCCTATGATCAAGGTAAGCGCAAAAGGACGGAGCGTTTCCCCTCCCAAGAATACGATTACCAAAAGCACCAGAACGGTCGTAAAGCTCGTGTTAAAAGACCGTGAAAAAGTTTCCCGCACGCTCTTTTGAACCGTATCCTCAAAGTCAAGGCCGCGATGACGCATCAGATTCTCCCGGATCCTGTCAAACACCACTATGGTATCGTTAATGGAATACCCAACCACGGTTAAAAGCGCAACCACAATAGGAATATCAACTTCCATACCCCGGAACCTGCCCAAGGCCGCAAGGGCGCCCAAGGAAATAAGAAGGTTATGGGAGAGCGAAACCAACGCAGAAACGCTCCACTGCCACGGCCTCATGTATTCAACCGTTCTTCGGAATGCAAACGCAATGTACATGACAATAAGCAGAAGAGAAAGGATCGTAAACCATACGGTTTTGGACCTAAGCTCTTTCCCTATGACAGGCCCTATGCTCTCAAAACGGTTCTCCTGCGCTTTTGCTCCAAGTTTTTCCAATATGAGGGCATGGGTTTCCTGGGGAATTTCTTTCAGGCGCACCACTATGCCCCTTTCTCCAATGGGCTGCACGGTGAACGAAGCAAGCCCCGCGTCCTGCAAAGACTTTGAGACATCTTCCATGGAAGGCCTGCTTTCTTTGTATTCTGCTTCCAATATGGCCCCTCCGGTAAGGTCAATGCCAAAACGCAATCCAAACACCAGCAGGCTCGCCAAAGCCCCCGCCACAAAGAATAAGGATATGAAAGCAAAAATGTTTTTCATTTCCACAGCCAAGTAAGTTTTTCAAAGAAAGTCCCTGCGAATATACGCATAAAGTTCCGTGTCGCGACAATGGCAGAAAACATGCTAAGCACTATGCCCAAAGAAAGGGTCAAGGCAAAGCCCTGCACGAAAGAAGAGCCGAACCAGAATAGAATAAGGGCGACGAACAGGGTGGTAAGGTTACCGTCCCGAATAGAAGGCCATGCCCGCGCAAACCCTTCTTCCATGGCAACAAGATACCCTTTTCCCTCTTTTACTTCCTCTCTCATGCGAGAAAAGATAAGCACGTTTGCGTCCACTGCCATACCGACAGACAGTATGACTCCCGCTATGCCAGCCAAAGTCAAGGTAACAGGGATTATTTTAAATAGCGCAAGGAGAAGCGCAAGATATAAGAGAAGAGCTAGGCATGCAAAAAGTCCTGGGACCCGGTACACTAGGATCATAAACAAAACAATTGCCAAAAGCCCTATCATGCCAGCGTTCAAGCTCTTTACTAAAGAATCATGCCCGAGGCTTGCTCCCACATTCTGCTGGGAAAGCAGAGTAATGGGTACCGGAAGAGCTCCTGCGTTCAAATCCCGTACGATTTGCCTCGCCTCTTCTATGGAGAACTGCCCTGTGATCTGGGCCTTCCCGCCTGCAATAGGCTCTTGCACCGTAGGAGCAGAAAGCAGCTGGCCGTCTAAAAATATGGCCAGGGGGCGGCCCACATTCTTCTTTGTAAGCTCTTCAAAAAGCTTTGCTCCCTCTTCATTAAACTGAAGCTGAACCTGCGACTCTTGGGTGATAGAATCGAATGAAAGCTCGGCCTTATCCAGATATCTCCCTGTCAGAGGAGTTGAAGCAAAAGGATTCTCAATATTTCCCTCCTGAGCCTCAACAACCTTCTGGTTGTTTGCTATAACCTCTTCATAATTCTCCTTTTGTTCTGCAAATTCAAGGTATGGCGTCTGACCAATCAACCGAGTTGCTTCCTGAAAATCCAGGACTCCGGCAAGCTCAACGATCAGACGCTGTTCTTTATCCGATCCCTCTACTTGAACCAAGGGCTCTTTTACCCCAAAGAGGTTGACCCTGCGCTCAATAACATCTCGCAACCCTGCCATTGCAGAGTCATACTCTCCGCTTTGAATTTGAGAAAGGTCTGCCTGGTACACCAAATGCATGCCTCCTTGAAGATCAAGGCCAAGCTGAAAAGGAATCTCGGGGATACGAATAAAAGAAGGCAAAAAACCTGCTTTCCCTAAAAGACCATTGATGTATTGAGGGTACACAAAAAGAGCGGAGCCTACGCCCAACACCACAAGAGCAAGAATAATAAGGTATACGCGTTTCTTCCTCATAGGTATGTATCCTAGCAAAAACCCTTTCGCTTTACAACTCCCCTTTGCGCAAACTTTTCATGTCCCTAAAAACTCCTCAAGAAAAATCTTGCGAGCTTTGTAAAGCGCAATGCCGCGATGACTAATGCTGTTTTTCTCTTCAACAGACATTTGCGCAATTGTTTTGCCAAGCTCCACGTAATAGAAAACAGGATCGTATCCAAAACCATTCTTCCCCTTTGGTTCTCTTGTAATAATGCCTCGGCATATCCCTTCGCAGGTTCTTATGTTCTCTGTTACAGGGTCATACAACGCAATTACTCCGCGATATTGCGCTCCTCGCTTTTCATCTGGCACATCTTTGAGTTCTTCTAAAAGCTTGTAGAATCGGTCTTCATCCGTTCCCTGAACATACCGAGCAGAAAAAACTCCAGGCCCTCCTCCCAAGGCGTCTACTTCTAAGCCAGAGTCATCGCTCAAAGTAAGGGTATTCGTCATCTTCCCAATTGTCGTCGCCTTTAAGATTGCATTGCCCTCAAGCGTAGAGGCGGTCTCTGGCACGGAAAAATTCTGTGGGACTTCCTGCCTGTCCTCCAAACTAAAAATCTCAAGAGGCAAACCCTTGAGCCCTGCCATAATATCTACAAGCTTCCCCTTATTTCTCGTTGCGACAATAAGTTGTCTCTTCATATCAATTCAATCTTAATACTACTATACTATATAGTATGATAGTGATTAGTCTTAAGAACGATCGAGCAAGTTAAAAAGCAGGAAATGCAAGGGATAACGTTTTTTTAACCACTCAAAAGTAAATGGAGTTCTCTGATTCCGTCGTTTTTCTTTTATCCTGGATTGCTTCTTTAGTTCCTCTTCAATTCCCTTGAGCATTCCTTTGTATCTTTCCGATCCGCGGTGCAGCCAACGGTGCACTCCCGCAATAGTGACATAACTAGTATGCATATTTTCACGAATATATTCATAGCTTTTCCCTTCCAATAGCAGACGCGCAATATGGATGCGCCGCGCAAGCATCAATTCTTCTGTTTCGCTTAAAAGGTCCCTAAAAAAGTTTTTAATTTCTTCTCTCGTTTTTAAAAGCGCAACCGAACTCCAAAGCTCGCCAAGGAGCTGCTGACGTTCGTTATATGGCATAGTTTTGGGTTGAGTTCTCGGCATATATGCGGTTTATATCGTATAGCTTCCCTTCTCTACATACTACTATACTATATAGTATAGTAGTATTAAAGAGTGCTCAATGGTGTGGCATCCTATCCCCTAGCATCTCTAAAGCTACGATATCTATAAACATGTACTACTCCACTTCTTTATGCTGTTCAGGGTACCAGTCTGGAGTACAAGAGACAAAAATAGTTAATACCCAATCCCAAAAGTACTTTTCTCCTGGCTCTATCAGAACTACGTCGCCTTCTTTAAGATTACTGTCTTGACCTTCAATTGTAATTCTGCCAGAACCTTCTATAACGTAAGCCAATTCCTTGCATTTTAAGTTCACAACTCTTCCCTTGTCTGGATATCTGCCAGTTAACTTAATGATAGCGCCATTGACATCCTTATCTCCTATAGGATACTCAATTGCTATACAACTCTCGCTGTTTTTGAATCTTGTTGCTTGATCTTTAGAAATAATCTTCATAAATTTTGTATACCCCATGGCACTCTTTATATCTCTCCTTCCATCCATTCGAGATATTCTCGACTCCCCTTGATAATAGGTATGGCTACAATCTCTGGAAGCTCATACGGATGGATTGCTTTCAATACTTTCTCTACGTTTTTATATAACGCTATTTTCGTTTTTATACCACACAACCACTCTTTAGATTTTTCTAATTTCCCCCTCCAACGACAAACGCTCGTTATCGGACCAACTATCTGCGTACACGCAGACAGCTTCTTCCCATCTAAAAACTCAGCGATCTTTTCTGCGTCGCTTCTTTTAGCAACGGTAGTATAGACTAAAATGTATCCCGCTTTATTTCCCATGGCATTTCTTATATTTCTCTTGCTATCCCCTCCAAATCATAATATGATTGGATTATGCGTCGGGGTATAGATGCTAAGAGGCAAAACCTTAAAGCTACTCATCCTGACGTATCATAACTAGCCGTCGAGGGTTGGGGAGGCGCAAGCCTCTTGTACACACCGCCCAACCATGTCTTCCAAGACACTCGACGGCTCTTTTTTTACTTTTTATGCTCGGGGGCGTTTATCATGCCGCACTTCTTCCATTTTTTCCCTGAACCGCACGGGCAAGGGTCATTCCTGCCAACCTTTGGTTCGTTGCTTGAAACAACCTGGGTTCGAGCAGGTTGAGCTTGCGATGTTACGCGCACCCCAAAAATGGACTGTGCTATTAACGCGTCAATGTTCTCTAGAAGGCCCTTGAACATTTTGTGTCCCTCGTTCTTATACTCCACCAACGGATCTTGCTGGCCGTATGCGCGCAATCTGACAGAATCCCTTAGCTGCTCCATGTTCTCTAAATGCTCAATCCACAAAGAGTCAATAACGCGCAAGCATACGTATTTTTCTGCCTGGCGCATATTCTCTGGCCCCAGCTCCTGCTCTTTTTTCTCATACTCTTCTTTTGAATGCCCGGCCTTCTCAATAATCCCCATGAGCTGATCCTTAAGGCCTGAACCCTGAGATTTCTCCAGCACCTCCCTGCGTTTTTTATACATCACCTCCCGGTGCTTATTCAGCACATCATCATATTCTAGCAGGTGTTTCCGCGCGTCAAAGTTAAATCCCTCCACTTTCCCTTGCGCTGATTCAACGGCAGAAGAAACAAGCCGGGACTCAATGGGCTGGTCTTCGGGAATATGGAAACCCTTCATCATCTGCTGCATTTTTTCTCCTCCAAAAACCCGCACCAGGTCGTCATCCAAAGAAAGGAAAAACTGAGAAGCCCCGGGGTCTCCCTGTCTTCCTGCCCTTCCCCGCAGCTGATTATCTATCCTTCGCGCCTCATGACGTTCGGTACCTATAACATAGAGGCCGCCTACGCCTCGCACAAGCTCGGCTTCGGCGGCCGAAGGCGGATTTCCCCCCAATATAATGTCCACTCCTCGGCCTGCCATGTTCGTAGCTATAGTCACGGCGCCTTTCCTTCCGGCCTGCGCTATGATCTCTCCTTCGCGCTCATGCGCCTTTGCGTTCAGTACTTCATGAGGAATACCCTCTGTCTTCAGCAGTGCACTCACATACTCATTCTTCTGTATGGAAACTGTCCCCACAAGAACCGACTGGCCTTTTGCGTGGCGCTCTGCAACTTCTTTTGCCAGAGCTTGGAACTTCGCCTTTTCTGTTTGGTATATCCGGTCTGGAAGATCCTGCCTTGCCATCAGCTTGTTTGTAGGAATGCTCACCACTTCCAAACCGTACACTTTGAAAAATTCTTCTGCAGAAGTTTGCGCTGTTCCGGTCATGCCTGCAAGTTTTGCATAGAGACGGAAATAGTTCTGAAAACTGATAGAAGCCAGCGTCAAAGATTCTGGCTGGACCCTCACTCCTTCTTTTGCCTCAAGAGCCTGGTGCAATCCTCCAGAATATCTGCGCCCGGGAAGCATCCTGCCGGTAAATTCGTCTACAATAATAACCTGGCCGTCTTTCACCACATAATCTTTATCTCGCTCAAACAATACATGAGCTTTTAGCGCCTGCTCTAAATGATGAAGGTACTTTATTCCCTTCTCTTCATATATATCTTTTAACCCAAGCAGATGTTCCACCTTATCAATGCCGGGTTCTGTCAGGGTTACCGTTTTTAATTTCTCATCCTTCTGCCAATCCCCCTCTCCCAGTCGCGGAATAATCCTTGCAAAGTCCCGGTACCAGTCAGAAGATTCCTGGTCTGGAGCTGAAATGATCAAAGGGGTGCGCGCCTCATCAATAAGAATGGAATCTACCTCGTCAATAATGGCAAAGTGCTGGCCACGCTGGGCTTGCGCGCCCAGATCATACGCCATATTATCTCGCAGGTAATCAAACCCAAACTCGTTGTTGGTGCCATAGGTAATGTCTGCCGCATACGCTTCCTTTCTTTGTACGGGTTTTAAGTAGCTCTCCACCACTTTAAATCCTCCTATGGTGTCGCGCTCTTTATCCTTTGCTTCCCCTGCCTGCCAGCTAGGGTCATATATATAGGAAGAGTCGTGTGTAATGCACCCCACGCTCAAGCCCAAAGCATGGTATATTTGCCCCATCCATACCGTATCTCTTTTTGCAAGGTAGTCGTTAACAGTTACTATATGCACTCCCCTCTCTTCTAGCGCATGTAAGTATGCGGCTAGCGTCGCAACCAAAGTTTTTCCCTCTCCTGTGCGCATTTCCGCTATCTTTCCTTGATGCAGCGCAATACCGCCTATTAACTGCACGTCAAAATGCCGCTGCCCCAGTGTTCGCTTGGACGATTCCCGCACCAACGCAAAAGCCTCTTCTAAAAGTTCATTGAGCGACGCCCCCTTCTTGAGGCGATCCTTAAGTTCTTGTGTTTTTTCTTTGAGGGCTTCAAGAGACCTCCCCTGCATGCCAGGTTCCAGCGCGTTGATCTTCTGTATGGAACCCGCGACTTTCTTTGCAAAAGAATCCTGCCCGCCCCCAAATATCTTTTCTAAAAAGGCCATGAGTATCCGTATATGATACTCAATAGCATATCATTTCACGGTAAAAAAACAACCCCGCTTCTCTGCAGAAACGGGATTGCGTAAAGAAGATAAATCTATCTCTTCTTTTTCTTTCCTGCTTTCTTCTTTTTTGCCATATGCGTATTGTGTTCCCGAATTGCGTCGAGAAAAAGTATGTTCAACTATAGTACACTGGCGAATAGTATCGACCGCATTTTTACTACCCGCGACATCTTACTATATTTTCTCACTTGCAGCACACAGTGTCAATGTGAATAACTGCAAAACTTCACCCAACATGCTCAATTTCTTCTTCCAGCTCAACTCCAAACTTTTTTTTGATGATCTTCTTCACTTTCTGCACCAGCACAGCCACATCCTGCGCTTTTCCCCTGCCAAGATTCACCATGTAGTTTGGGTGTTTTACAGAAACTTGGATATTATTCTGGCGCATTCCCTTCAAACCTGCCTGATCATGAAGATACGCGACGGGGACCACAGGAAATGGATCTGTTTTTACTGCGAACCGAAGCAATTTTCGCAAAGCAGGAGAGAATGTCTTGAAATCACAATTCTTAAACACGCTCCCCGCGTTAGGATATTCCAAGGGATGGCGCTCTTTGCGGTACGCGATATGGCCTGCGGCAATTGATCGTATGACGCGCTTATTCCCCTTCTGTAACGCAAACGCCGCAGAGAGAATAATAAAACTCTTCTCTTTGAAAATGGAGGAGCGGTATGAAAACTTGCATTGTTTTTTTAAGAACAATCGCTCCCGCCCTTTTCCGTCTAAGGCAATAACCCAGAGAATAGCGTCTTTTGTCTCTCCTCCAAACGCGCCCGCGTTCCCTCGTATTGCTCCTCCAACAGACCCTGGCAGCCCGCCTGCCCATTCAAGGCCAGACAGCCCTTTCTTTCCGGTTTCTTTGACCAATGTTGCCATTGGGGCTCCTGCTTCAGCAAATAACTTTGTATCTTGTATATTGTATCGTATATTTTGCGTCTTAATGACCAACCCGTTAAACCCCTTGTCTGAAACCACAAGATTGCTTCCTCCTCCGAGAATAAAAAACGGGATGCGCAATTCTTTTGCCGTCCTCACCGCCTGGACTATGGCCTGAGCGGTTTTTGCGGCAAAAAAATACGCGGCCTTTCCGCCTATCTTAAAGGTAGTATATGGAGCAAGCGGAACATTTTTCTTTGTTCCCGGGAAAAGCTTTAGAATTAACGGATCCATAAGGATAAGCCAAGGCAGTGCTTTGGCGCATCCCTATGGACCGGAAGTTGTTTGACTCCAGTTGTAAGACTTAGTGAGTACTACTTCCGATCCGCCTCTATAGTATCAAAGATGATCATAAAAAGCAAAAGACCCTGCTCGAGGAGGGTCCGTTGCCGTCTTACATTGGAGTACCCAATTGCTTGGGACTCATACTCACTATGCAAATCGTAGCAAATTACTGCGTATTTGTCAATAGCAAATTAAGTTTCTTCCTCGTCAATGCCCCAACATATCCTGTTCCCCGGGTGAGCCCTGCAGGTGTTAAAATTTCAGACCGATATTTTTCTTGAAATCGTATCACAGCAGCTTGGGTGCGAGTAAAGAAATTCCCGGAAACCAGCCCTTCCGGATACAGGCCTGGCTCTTTTGATCTCAAGAACTCCTGGAGACAGCGGACTCCATCATCTTCTTTCATGCCAAAGAACAGGTCCTTGGCAAAACTGCCGCACGAAATACCTCCTTGATCCCCGAGCATGAGAGCCAGCTCTGCCTGCAGTTCCGCGATTCTCTTTTTCAAAGACTCAATCTGCAAAAGAAGCTGGGAGATCAACTCCTGCTCTGCTTGGGGGGAACGCTTGGTTGTAGAAATGGAAAGAGAAAACGAATAGAAAGGATGCTGTTCGTCTAAATCCTGGGTTTTCTTTTGAGATACCGGGATGAGAACAACGGACCGAATTTCGCTGTTGAACTGTGGTATGAACAACTCCCCGCTGTTTTCCGCATTCAGCGAGAGAAACTGGACCGAAAACTTGCGCTGGGCGTCTTCTATAATAT
>Ga0155311_118_pt6 | contig 28591 bp, 19 predicted proteins | sample RifCSPhighO2_02_FD_106279 | JGI IMG/M metagenome (GOLD analysis project Ga0155311, IMG submission 106279) | Candidatus Wildermuthbacteria bacterium RIFCSPHIGHO2_02_FULL_47_12
TCTCGGCTCCCGCGCTAGAATCAAGCGTCACCTGCTTTGCCTTGAACCCGCTTGGGGATCCTGCAAAAATATCCAATCGTTCTGCGTTTGGCCCGTCAACGCTTACCGTAACAGCGGTGCCCGTTGAGTTATTCGCAATAGTAAAGTTATATACCGTATTCCCGGAAATTGAAACTCTCTCCGGCATGGTTTTACCCTGGAACTCCAGCGCTCCTAACGTAATCGCTTGATCGGTAAACAACATGTATTCTCCGTTTGACAAGTTGCTGAAACTGTATGCTGCCGTTGTTGTTGTAGCAAAGTCAGCAGACGTTACTTCCAGCGGTCCTGTCATAGGAGACATCAAGTACACCTTCATGGTTCCTGCCTGGTTGTTGCCGGTTGCAGTAATGGTTCCGGTCAGCGTATTGGTTCCTGCCGCCTGTATAAAGAATGACATGGAAGTCAAAGACTCTAACACGGTTGTTCCTGACTTAGTCTTAATGTCAACTGTGTAGCCCGAAGTGTTAAAGTCCTTTGGCACGGTTGAGTTCTTAATGCCAGAAAGGTCAATGGTCAAAAAGTCATGCCCCGCGCTATTGGTAGCGGCAGATAGGGTAACGGTTACAGAACGCGATGCCTGGTTTACAACAACGCCATCGTCTGCTGCTCCTCCCTTGGTTGCGGTATCGCCCGCTCCGTCATTGGTGTCAGCCACGTCTCCAGAGCATACTTTTCCCGCAACCCCTGCAACAGTGCTATTGCACTTGAACTTTACAGCTCCTGTGCCAGGCCCATTCAAGTCGCTTCTCATGGGACTGTTTATATCCTGTTGCGCGGCAGACACGTCAAACCCAGACGGGAAGGTCAGCACAATGGTTCCTCCCGCGGGAATTTGCGTTGAGACTGGGAGACGCACTCCGTAAATGGTGGTTTGGCCTGCCATCATATTGAACGGCCGCACTTCCACCGGAGGAGCAAACCCAAAGGTGGTTGAAGAAAAGTTTGTAGGCACAAAGGTTCCTCCTCCCCCAAAGGCATCCCCCGACGTTGCCATAGGGCCCAAAGCCCCCTTGGTATTCGCGCTGTTTAAAATGGGAACGCGCGCAACTTCTCCGCCGGAAACTATGGGGTTGCCAGAAAGGTCTTTGGCAATGTTATCTCCTGCGATATCCATGGACATATACAACTCTTGGCCAATGGCTGCGGCCAATGCCAGCCCCTTGATCATGACCGTGCTGCTTGGAGCGTCATACGAAATGGTGGTACCAGTCAGAGAAACCGCGGTTCCAGCAGCCACCGCGTCAAAGCCAGCCGCTCCGTACTTGATCACGTTATACACAAGAGGATTCAGCACAGAAGTTGCCCAGTTCAAAGAATCTGTTGCTTTAGCCGAGTTCATGGGCTCCGTAAGCGTAACAGCAATGCCAAAGTCGTCTGCGTTAATGAAGGAAATGGCAGGGTTCGTGGTGTCGGCAGACCCAGTGGTGAAACTGCGAGCCACCGCTGTCGTAAACGCAGTTCCGTTTGCCGCCTTTACTCCCGTACCAACGGTAAGCGTATACGTTGTATTGGCGGTAAGCGCTGCTTTAGGAGCAAACAATGCCTGCCTTGCAAGGTCGTCATACGTTACGGTCCCGTTCACGCTGGTAGACCCAACCGACAAAGTAATATTGCTTGTCGTAATGGTAGACGAGTCCATGCTTTTAGAGAACGCAACCGAGATTATTCCCACGTTCACAGGAACGCTCGTATCATTAGAGCTTGGGTACGACCCCACTATGGCCGGAGCTCCTGTGTCGGTGCTGGTCCCGGGAGTAAACTCCATAGTGTAAAACTGATTCGCTTCCTGGCCGGGAGGAGCAATGGTCATATTATTCCCTGCCTTAGCCCCTCCAAATACTTTCACGCGATACCGTATGCCTGCCGCCCATGTTCCAACGCTGCTTTCTGTATTGAAGGTTGTTTTTAAGTTAATGGTGGCGTTCTTCTTTGAGGTGTCTAAGGTAACAGTGTTAATGGCAGAGGAAGAAACATCTGTTTCGCTTGCCCCGGAAACTGTGTACACCTTTATAAAGTTCGCCAGCACGTAGGTTCCCGAGTCGTCTGCCATGGGGTCTGAAAAGTTTATCGTCACCTTGGCGTTGCGCGCCACATTGGTTGAGCCAGGAGCAGGATTGCTTCCCACTACATGAGGAGGCATAAAAGCGCCCGAGCCAAACGACTCCCCTCCTGCAAAACCTCCGGTAAAGTTAGCTCCCGTAGTAGTAAAGGTAAAGGCGTAGCTACCATCAGACTCAGTGCCCTGCACGGAGTTCCCTGCGGTATCTGTCACACTGGGACTTACCACCACAGCAATGGTCTTATCTGTTCCAAATGTATTGGACCCTGTGAACGACCATACTGCGGTGTTTGCGGGAACCGGCATGGTGCCAGTCCCCACGGCCAGCGTAGTTGCAGTGGTGTAGTATGTCCAGCTTCCTTTCGTGGTTGTAATGTCAGTGAGTCCTCCGGTTGCTGGATTGATCTCGTTTATGGTAAGGTTGCCGGTAGTGGTCACCGTGTTCTGACTCATTGACTTTGAAAACCCAACCATAACTTTCATATTCGAGTCAGCTCCCGGAATATTCATCATGTCGCGGGGCGGAGCTGTGAATATGACTTGCGGCTTGGTTGTATCTCCCCCAAAACCTCCGGTGACCCCCTGGTTAAGCCTTAAGCCGACTCCTGTTGCTCCGGTGAATACCCCGTCAATCCTTCTATCAGAATACCCATCCTTTACCGCAACTAAATCATAAGTTCCAGCAAACAAGTTGCTCAAGGTAAAGGCGCAGCTTCCGTTGGTGGTTGCAGAAAATCCTGTGCCTTCGGCAAACACTCGTGCTGTCTGCACTCCTGCGGGACACGTATCAGCAGAATCCCGAACAGTTCCCGCAATGGTTGCTGATCCTGCGGCAGTAGACGTCAAGGAGAATGGCGTAGTTCCTGAAGAGTAGAAGGTTTGCGTATTTGTTCCGTCATTTGCCCATAGATAGTAGCGCACAATGGTCCCTGCGGTGCTAATGGTTGCCCCGGGAATGGTGTAGCTAAAGTATCCTGCACCTATGGAAGACCCTGTTGCCTGGGTTGTCGGGTTGCACGAAGCTCCCGCGCAATAATACACCTTGGTGCTCAAGGCAGGGGAAGACGTTGTAGTCGCAAGATTATCCATAACCCTTGCAAAAAACACAAGGTCTATGCTTGCAGTTGCCTGGAACACTGGCCTGTGCATAATGCCTGGGGGCGCAACATCCATAACAGACGCAGTAGTGGTAAAGCTGCGCACTGGAGTTGTTTCCAATGCGGCCGGAGCTGCACTTACAGCTCCCGGAGCTTCAGCATACGTGCTTGTCTTCCAATAATACGTGGTGTTTGGGGCTAATGGTACTGGCTGGGTAATAGGCAAAAATGTTCCTTGCCCATATGTTACGTTGCATCCGGTTGAGTTGCAGTGGCTAGCGTTTGTATTGGAAACGTCAGACGGTTTGGGGAAGGTATAGTCCCAAACCCTGGTTGCAAAGTCAGAAGTAGAGGCAACCGTAACGCGGTAGCTGTTTATGTTCGCATTGCTGGAAGGAGTAAAACTAAACGCAGGATTTGGCAAAGGAACGCTGGTTTGGGCATCGGTCGGGAGCAAAAGCCCAAGGCCAGAGCCCCCAGAAGCAAACACGCCAAAGCCTCCTGGCATATTCGCCACTTCAGCTGATGTAATCACTTTTACGTCTCGTGCTCCTGCTGTTGCGTCTGCAGCAACAGTAATGGGAACCGTTAAGGAAGTTGCGCTGTTTACGGTGGCTGTACCTGGCGTGATGCCATTGGTGCCAGCTACTCCTGGCGGAAGAGAAAATGTGATTACGCTAGACGCGCTAAAGGTTGTGTTTATTCCTGTAATGGTAACTTGGAAGCTTGTTGCGCCCTGCGCTACTCCAGCGGGAGCAACTCCCGTAATGGCTGGGAATGCCCCGCTGCCCGTGCACGAAGTTGCGGCAACCGGAAGGGTAAACTGACGCGTCGCGGTTGCCGGAGTTCCTGCGGAATCCGTAACTGTTAAGGAAAAACTATGCATACCAGGGGCGTTTGCCACGGTATTGGTGCCAAACAGCTTGCCTGTGGTGTTGTCTGCCGTATGGTTAATACTTGAAGCTCCTGTGCCTCCGATAAGGTTTTCCAGTGTTGCTGTGTCAGCCGCGCTGCTTGTTCTCCATTTATACCCAGCGCCTACGGTGCCTCCGGTTGCGGCAAATGTAACAATGGGAGCGCCTACATTATTGACTGTTCCAACCGTAACACAGGGAATATTCACTGTTGTAATAGAAAGCGGGCTTCCAAAGTTCACTGCTGTCGCTGGCGGCACTGCTAGCATCACATTGCCAGCCATGTCCGCAATCTTGTTTGACCCCGCAGACATAGTAGCGGGAGTTCCGTCAACATCTGCCGCGTCAAGATTTCCAGACATGGTAAGAGTTGCCATGGGCTGGCCCGGGTTATGCGAAATGGCAGAAATGGTCTGGTCGTTCCCTGCTCCAACGTCATCTGTATAGACCAAAGGGGTGTCTCCTACCGCAAGAGCCCCGCCTCCAACTTTCTGCACTGGTTCTGAAAACTGTACGGTTACCGAGGCAGATCCTTCAAATCCGTTCACCCCCGCAATAGTAGGAGCTACGGTGTCAACAATAAAATGGTTTGCGGTAAAGTTCGCGGTAGGACCGCTCCCGTCGGTACTCACAACAGCGCTTGCAGGAATAGTAAGCCTTATTTCGTCTGTATTTGCCGCGGTTCCCGATGTTTGAATAACAATGTAGAAAATCTTAGCTACGGCGTTTGTCAGGGCAACTGGAGTAGCTGGTGTCAAGGTAATATTGGTGGTGCTTGGAGTCCATGCAGGAGAAGCGGCAAGCGTTACCACGGGATCATTCGTATCATAGGTGCCTGCGGTTCCCAGAGAAGCATGGTCGGTATATAACGCAACTCCAGAGGTAGCGCCTGTTGCTATTGCCAGCAGATCTGTTGTCGCAAACCCTGTGCCAGAAAAGTTTGCGGTTACCGCTGTTAACGTCTTGTCTGCGCTAGAAGCGGTAATAGAGATTTTGGCAATGGCGGTTGTGGCCGAGAGCGCCTTAATGCCGGCTCCAGGAAACATCCCGTTCAATGTTCCATTACTCACCACCACAGCGGCAGCAGCTTGTGCTGCGCTTGGCGCAAAAAGAACGCCCAGAGGCGCCCCAAACGACCAAAGAAGAGTTGTGATGCTTAATGTAATAGATACGACCTTCTGAAAAACTTTTGTCTTCATATTCTTATTCTTATGTTATTTGTTATTGCTCTGCGAGAGATATAAGAGAAAACTCAAACAGTGACCCTGCCTGAGCGCACGTTAAAACGAATAATACGCAAAAAATTATAAGTCATAAGCGACCAATTAATGTATTATCGCCTTTGCAAGCATAAGTGTAAAGGTTTACCCTGTGGATAACCATTCGACAAGCTCATGGTAAACAAAAACCCGCCAGAGAGGCGGGCCTTTGCGTTCTTTCACCCTTCCATAGCTTTAGCGAAGGAGGGCCACAAGGAGAGAACGGTTATTTCCCTAATAATGCATTAAGCTTTGCTCGTGTTGAGGGTCCTACCGTGCCTGTCCCAACGGTTAATCCAGAAGGGGTAAGAATGCTTGAAGCGTATTTTTCCTGGAACTTTGTGACCGCAGATCTGGTTAAGGATCCAAAGAGCGTTGTTTCGTTACCCGGAGATCCTACACCAGAAGAAGCAATGCGCGTCACAGAATCCTGATTAAGCAATGCCTGCAAGCACTTTACATCAGCCCCCGAAGTCCCTACTTGAAGAGTTCTGGTAAACGTCACACTGGCGCATGCTGTCGTAGAAGGAACCACAGTTTGGTTTTCTTCTGCTATCAATATGGCCAACTGGGCTCTTAGGTAGTTGATGTTGTTCAGAATGGCTGTTATAGCTGCCTGAACTTGGGCTACGGTTGGGTTTACAGGAACTGCTGGGATTGCAACTAAAGCGGTTGGGATTGGAGTTGTGGTTGTGGTTGTGGTTGTGGTTGGAGTGGTAGGAGTAGTTGTCGGCGTAGTGATTGGGGTAGTTGGCGTTGTAGCTGGGGTGGTAGTTGTGGTAGTTGTGCTACCCCCACCACCTCCTCCGCCTCCTGCGCCGCCAGTGCTTGTACTGCACAAGTTTGTTGACGGAGCAAGAATAACGGTTGTGGTTCCAGCAGTAGCGGCTCTCGTAAGCGTAACGCTTGAGGTGCTAGCGCCGCACGTTGTGCTAAAACCGCCGTCATTGTTCAAGGTATACCTATCAGCAGATGTAAATGTAATACTTGAAGCGTTGGACCCATCTCCTACAAGCGTAACCGTTACAGTGTTTACGCCAACAACCATGGCTTCCACGGCTTGCCCAACTCCTCCAGAAATGGTTAATGTAATGTCTGGCTCTGGACCTGTGAGCACCACCGTAGTTGCAGCGTCAAACGGAACACTATTGTACGCAGCTTTAGCAACTCCTCCAGGCAACACAACAGCCAAGCTAAGCAAGAGCAATGCAACTATGTTGAGTTTATTTCTCATTACGTATAGCGCGTGATTAACTTAGCTTAAGCTTATTGAGTGACGCAGAAAGAAACTGTTAATGCCGCAGCTCCGGCAGGATCAGCACCACCACCAACACTAGAGGTTACTAGCACCGCAAGCTTAGAACCTGCTACAACGCTTGCTGCAGCTACAGCATCACTGCAATTAGTAGCCGTCTCATCAATGGAACATGTCAAAGTAGTGCTTGCCAGATCGTCTCTTACCGTAACTGTCCATTCATCGTTTCCAGCTCCTGGAGCAACATCTACTTCTGCCCTCAAGTTATCGATCTTCACAGCAATTGGAACCATAAACGCATTCTCATCGGCTTCCGTAGCACTAAAGGAGTTGTCAACGAGATTTAGGTAGTCGTCAGTCGCGCCTGCCTCGGTTGGGTTGAACTCCCCTGCTACTACCTGCAGACACATGGCATCACTTACATCCGCTGCAACAATTGTACCGTCCAGAATCTCATCGGTGTTAATGGATCCGTCTGGTAATTCTACTTCCGCGTCACCAGTACCGTCTGTAGTGACAGTGACAGAATCAACTGTGCCGTGGCCAAAGACCATGGTTTCAGAATCGTTGGTGGTTACAAGGGTAAGATAAGCAGCTCCACCCGTATTATCTACAATGAATGCAAAGGAAGTGGCGTTATCTAGAACTTCAATCTGGCCACCTACAATGCTAACGTCTCCATCAGAAACAAGAACATCACCCGTTGTCAACGTCAAAGCCGCTGTACCCTCGGCAGAGCCAGCAATGACTGTTGCGCCGGTAGTGGTAGCGACCGTGTAGCCAGTAAAGTTGATGATGTCTGTTGCAACCGTAGTACCCTTGAGAGCTGTGGCAATTGTGGTTGATCCGAAGTTAATACCGTTGGTGACACCTGCTGCAATAGCTCCAGAGTTAGTGATTCTCAAGGCGTCGGTTATAACCGTAGAACCGCCAGCTGAGGTATCGGCATTATCAATTTGGAAGAGAGCAGCAACCGCATTATCCGTAGCGTTGGCAGTTACCTGATTCTGGATTAAGGCTCCAATTTCAGTATTACCGGCAAAAGAAGGATTGCTGGTAAAGTTGACTCGGAAACCTGCGTATCCTAGAACCGTAGTCTGCGCAGCAGTAGACTGAGCAAACGTGGGGCTAAAGAGAATGGTGGCACCGGTATTAGTAGCAATATCAGCAGTATTGGTACTGGTCGCAGTAATCGTAAGAGCCCTGCCAGTGGTCAATGCAGTTGCAGAAATAGCCAGTGCGGTACCGGTGGTTGCAGAATTTGCATTGAGTTGCACGGCTGTACCCGCAGCTGTTGCGTCATCAATTTGGAATCCGTTGTTGGTATGCGCACCAGAGAAGTTGAAACGAACAAGACCGTTTGTGGCTGCTCCTGTTGATGCTGAAGTGACAGAGAAGAGGTTGCCTGTGAGGCCTGTTCCTGTTCCAGCAACGACAAGGCCGTTACCAGATGTTAGTGCGTTGCCAGAAATCTGCAAGACAGCATCAATAGTAGTTGCTACGTTGGCAAGGATAGAGGCGATGTAGCCGTCAAGAGCAATGCCGGTTGCGTTCACTGCCAAGAGACCTGCGTCCGCGTCTGTGTTATAGGCGCCAGAACCAGCCACTTCAAGGGCAGAACCGGTGGTAAAGACGGAAGCGCCAGCATTCACAGTCAACGTGTTGCCGGTGGTCTGTGCTGCAGTTGTAATCGTGAGCGCGTCTACGTCTGTAATGGTTGCGGCGGTGATGAATGTCGTTGCGGCACTTGCTGTTGCTGTTGCGGAATCTGTAATTGCAAGAGCGGAACCGCCTGCGCGCGCGTTTGTGTTTGTGATGACAACTCCGTTACCGCTCGTTGCGGCAGAGGCAATGTTAATCGCATCTCCTGCAACGTTCGTGCCCATGTTCAGGTCTATGGCGCTACCTGTGGGACCGACGCCGGTAGCATAGGTAATGTCTAAGACATTAGTAGTGGCCGTGGAGTTGACGTTAATGTCAATCAACGGAGCGGTCGCCACTCCAGTAGCACTGGCGTCTGTAATCAGAATTGCAGTTCCCGAAGTTCTGGTTGCAGGCACTGTTATATCAAAGAAGTCTCCTTCCGTAATAGCTGCAGCATCAATATCAAACAAATCTGCGGTGGTAAGGGAGGCTGCTGAAATATCAAGGACATCAGCTATTGCTGCCGTGCTGGTTATGTCTATTCCGCCGGTTCCGGAAGTAAACACAATTCCGGTACTGGTTGTGTTGTTCCCAATCGTAATGGTTTTTGCCGAAGCTCCTGTGCCAAGATTCACAGCTCCTGTGGTGCCAGAATCAAGAGTTAAGGCTGCAGTGGCTCCAGAGTTAACTGTCAAGGCGCCGGCAGAAAGCGACCACGTTGAGGCTGCTGCTCCGGTAATGGTGAGCGCGCCGTCGTTTGTAACGGCATTCGCGTTAACGGTGGTGATAGCCCTTGCTACTCCTCCCGTAAATATCGCCAAAGCAAGCGCAAGCGTTCCAACTGAAATAATCTTAAAGAATTTAGTACTCATCTATGTATGTTTTTATTTACGTTACTTAATTATCCCCAGCTCTCATCACTTATTATGCATCTATAAGCAATGAGAGGTGAAAATGTTCGACTTTTACTATGTAAAACTAAAGGCGACCTTTAATGTAAATTACTACGTACTGTTTTCACAGTATTCCTTATTATACCAGAACAAAAATGCAAGGGAAGATGTCAACCTGTGGATAACTCCCCCACTACTAATTAAGCACAAACGCCAAGGGCGTTTAATTCTGCGAAGCCCCCATCACTTAATCATAAGTAGTGGGGGCGAAGCAGTGCTTAATTAGTGTGGGGGTACCCCCACACTCATGACACTTGTGGAATGAGTAGTGGGGGTTTGTCCCCACACTAATGAGATTAGTCGTGGAGGGTCACCCAAGACTACTCTGCAGACGCCTCTTTAACCCTCCTAATGTCCGGCCTTGAAGCTTGAGCATTTTCTCACGTTTCATTGCGTCGTCTTTTGACCTATACGCCTCATAATATACAAGGATGAACGGCCTTCTATGAACAGTAGACTGATTTTTGCCTTCATTATGCTCTTTGAATCTGCGCTTCAAATCCTCTGAATACCCGATATAGAGCTGATTATCTTTCTCGCTTCTTAAAACATACACATAAAACATACACTTACTTTACACCATCCATAAATATTCACCAAAACCAAACCCCCACTACTCAAATATGAGTGTGGGGGCTAACCCCCACACTTACATAGTAAGTCGTGGGGGCTGGTTCTAGCTTGCTAACCAACTTTGTCCATAGGACATAGTCCTAAGAGCAAAGCCACAAGGTGGTTAGTAGTTAAGAGTTGGACCGTTCACTGGATAGCTGTCGCTCTCGGTTCTGGCAGTCGCGGCGCCTAAGGTGTTCAATGGGGTGTAATCCCAGTTGAATCCTTCAACCTGCGATGTCGTCACCTGCAAAGGTCCGGCTGTTCCAGGAATCTTGACTCCAAAACTTGCTGCTGCCGTGCTTATTGCAGAGTTTACCACTGCTCTCTTCACATGCGTTGTATCTGCTTCTACGGTCAACGTAAGGGTTTGGCCTGCGGTAATGGTCTGCGTGGAAAGCACGGTTGTCGGGGAAGCTGTGCCGAATACTACGTTATTGCTGCCTCTCGTGATGTTGTAGATGGTAACATCGTTAGTATTCGTGATCACAGCGGCATTATCTGCAATGCCGGTCAATGCAGCCAATGTAAGGGTGACTGTTGTTGCCCCTACAGAAGCAACCGTTGCTCCACCGCTGTCAGCGGCAGTAGTAGCGTTGATGACATAAATTTGGTCACCAACCTGATACTTGCTTCCGTCTGCTACGGTAATCGCAGGAGTTGCAGATACGCTCGCCATTCTATCGCTCACCCCGTACTTAATAAGGTAGTCTTCGGTTTCTGCTGTTCCAGGAACAATGTCTGCTGTCGTCACAAGAGTGTCAGAATCGGTAACGGTGCTGACAGTTCCTGCGCGAGAGTTTGCTTCCGTATCCCGTTCAATGTAGAGAACGGTATCGTTTGGAGCAAATCCAATGGCTCCATTGTCTGCAACGTTAATGGTTGCAGTAGAAGCTTCAGCGTCAACAACTGTTCTGGTGTTAGCCGCTAAGCCGGACACTTCAGACAAAAGCGTGGTTCCGTTGTAGAGCTTAAAGTCTTTTACGTTCCATGCTGATGTTGCGCCGGTCTTCTCAACTACCAAGGTATCAAACGTGATATCTCTGTATCCAGATGCTTTCACGTTAAACGTTGCTACAGTCTGCGTGGTGCTTGGCGTGGCAGAACCAGAAGCTGGAGTAGAACCAACAGTAATTACTGGCTCTACCTCTTCATACCTCATGGTGTTGCCTGCAAGGCCATTAGAGTTGGTGAACTTGGTAATGGTATCAGCTGCAACAAGAGTTAACGCCGTGCCAGGAGTAGAGATAGCGTCGCCAGAAAGCGTGGTTGCGCCCGTAGCGTCGCCATTACTTCCAGAAACCGCGGTTGCAATGGTGTAGAAACCATCGTTCGCAACGGTGCTTGCGTCATGCACGTATACCAGGTCGCCAACGTTCAGGGCAAAATCCATGCTGTCGACAGTCGCAACTTGAGTTCCAACCTTGGTAAGCGTGGTAACAACATCTCCTGAAGCCCAATAGACTCCGTCATCTGCTGCGGCGCCGTTAAGCCTCAAAGATCCTGTTGTGGTTGTCAGAGTGGTATTGGTCGCGGTAGTAACCATGTAGAATCCTGGCGCTGGCGCGGTAGCCGTTCCAGCTGAACCTGTTGTAGGCGTGACGGTGAAGTAAATAACATCACCAGCTGCGCCTGCAAAGGTATTTGTTCCGGCAACCTCAACGGTTCCAGTTAATCTCTCTTGTACGGTAAGCCCGGATCCTGTACCCGTAGCATCAGCTGAACCGAATCCAAGAACTCCAAGCCTGCTTGCAGTGGTTGTCCCAACGCCAGTAAGGTCAACAACTGCGGTAACCACTCTGCTTCCGTATGCAGGTACTATAATTTCGCTGCCCGAAGCAAAGGTAAAGGTTGCGGTTCCAGCAGTAAGGGGAGTGGAAGGGTCAGACGAAAGGCCGGTACCAAGCAGTTTCACGCTAGAAATGTTTCCAGCGCCGTTTACTGTTCTCAACACAAGCTTCGTAACCCTCGTATCCTCAACTGTTGCGGCAAACTTTACTCTTCCCATTTCTGCTCCCGCTGTTCCAGAAGTCAAAAAGGCAGAAGAAGCTGCTCCCGATGTGTCAACTGACACTGTCAGGGTTCCTCCTGTCACTACGACAAGCGCTCTTCCAGTCACTGCGGCAGTAGGCCCAGTAATAGAAGTGCCGGATATCGTTCCTACTCCAGAAACTGCGGTGGCGGCAATGCTTGTCTGGTAGATGTCGTCGGTCCCTCCGTCAGAAGCTGCGGTAGAAACGTTAGCGTACAGATCAATCTGCACGGTTGTAGAAGCAGGAATATTCAGCTGGCCAGATACCGAGAAAGTATTGGTGCTGAATGAGCTGCTTATCGCGGCTGGAGCCGATACAATGGTTCCAAGCTGCGCTCCAGTGTCTGCTCTCTTTAACTTAAGATTTGAGAGTGCAGTAATAGGAGCTGCCGATCCTGCTATTGCTATCCTGGTGGGAATGCTGGAAATATTCACTCCTTCAGCAGAGCTGGTCTGCAATAGGTACGACCCAAGCAGTACGTTGCTTCCGCCCTCAATCACGGTTCCATTACCCACTGAAGCATTGTTCACAACCGTAAGGGTTGCCGCAGATGCCGTTAAGGTATTTCCGGCCACAGCGGTTGCCGCAGATGCGGTTCCGTACGTGTTGGTGGTCATACGCTTAAAGTACACATCAGAGATGTTTCCAATAGCGGTGTCAGTACCAACAATGGTGCTGGAAGCGTCTGCAACAAGCTTTAGCTTCAATGTGGTTCCTGCGGGAATAGTGTAGTAGGTAGAGAAAGTTGCCACGTCTTCTCCTGCAACATAGGTGTCATACAATGCCAAAGTAGAAGCTGCTACGCTGTAGAGCGTTTCGCCTGCATCGGTCATTAATTTCACGGTGCCGGCAAAGTCTGTTGCCGCTGAAGTTCCCTCGATCTGAATGTCTGCTCTCTGAATCTGGATGTCTTCACCCTGCGCGTTCAACTCCCAAGTAGCCAATGTAACATTAGACTGCCCAATGCCAATAATGCCAGATGGAGAAGAACCAGACTTGTTCACGGTTATCGTGCCCTGATTTACTGTCAAGAGGTTGAATCCGGCATTTCCTGTAGTGATATCACCAATAGGAATTGCAGAGTCAACGGTACCAGCGGCGGTTGCAAGGATTCCAAGACCGGTGGAAACGCCTGTAGCAACAACATCATAATCATTCTGAATGATTGCCTGACCCGTTCTCTGGGACCCAGAAACAACATCAACGCGGACGGTAAGATCTCTGTTGGTTCCCTTTGCAATCGTATAAGGAGTTGCGAGGTTAAAGTTTACGACCTTGCCTGCTGGCATAGCCACGGTTGACAAGACGTTTCCGTTAATATCAACAAGATCCCAGTTCGTAAGATCGGCATCTGCCGCGGTTCCATTCTGGAACACGGTAAGTTTGCTGATCTTCACGTCCTCGTTTGCTCCTGCGGCAAGCCTGAACTTGGTTAAGACATAATCGGTCTGGCCAATGTCAACGCTTACCGATGTAGTGGTCTGGCTCACAACGTCAAGCGTTAATGTGCCGAGAACGCTTGTAGTTGCAGCAAGCGTATTCAGATTACCCGTTACAGGCAATCCTGAAGGGGTGCCGGAAACTCCGGTCACCTTGAATCCCATAGTTCCAGCGCTTCCGGAAGCCGCGACATGCACCTGCACGTCAAAAACAGCTGAACCGTTTGCCGGAACTACGATAGGATCAGAAGTAAATGGAATAGTTACAACATTGCTTGCCAATGTCACCACGTTTCCGTGCCTGTTTCCTGCTGCGTCAACAATCAATACTCCTGCTACGTTCGTGTCAATAGAAAGACCAAATCTCTCTACTGTCACAGACGTAACGCTGGCTCCTGACGAACCTCCGTTCACCTGCACCTTCAACACGGTGTTGTAAGCAGAGCTTGCTCCCAGAGTTTTTGCTCCTGGGTTATCTGCCGCAAGCTGTACGCTCACAGGACCTGTTGTTGGAACTAGGGTTGTTGGAGTGGTTGGAGTTGTAGGAGTTGTTGGGGTTGTTGGGGTTGTTGCGACTGGGGCCGCAGAAAGCGTGCTTGTAAGCTTTGCCCTCGTCGCAGATCCCACAAATCCTGTTCCTGCGCTCAATCCAACTGGCGCCAGCACCTCTGAACTGTATTTCTCCTGGAACTTCTTCACTGCGGCTCTGGTCAAGTTGCCAAAGTACAGTGATTCGCTTCCAGCAGAACCTACTCCAGAAGCTGCCACCTGCGTGTCAGCTGACTGGTTTAGTAATGCTTGCAAACACTTTACGTCCGCACCAGAACTGCCAACTGTCAAATTCCTGCTAAAGCTTACGCCCGAGCAGGCAGCCGGAGCTCCAGAAGCAGACGGAGTGCTTGACGGTAATTGCCCCTGCAACGTGCTGAGCTGCGCCATTAAGGCATCGATCTGGGTTTGAAGTTCAGCAGAAGTAAGAGCTGAAACTCCGCCAGGCAATGCGCCCCAAACGAGCACAGACAGAATGGTTACAGTTGCGAATGTCTGTTTTAATTTACTCATTGAATACTTAAATCAATAATTCTTGTATGTTTCGAACCTTTCTAATGGTTTCGACCTTTGAATGTTTTCCTTGTTTTTTATCCACGCCACTAAGGCGGGGCTCCATGTTCTTTATTATTTTTTCTTTGGGTTTATCGCAAGCGCGTCTTCCACAACCATTAATCGTTCTTTCAAAGCTTCAAACTCTGTACGGTACACAACTCCTTCTAACTTCTTCTCAATCCTATCAAGGCGAACAAAAATCTGTTTGTGGTCTTGGGTATTTCCCGCAAACTGCCTATCAACTCCAGCAAAACCCTTAGCAATCATACGACCCAGGTTTTCTTCCAATTGTGTCAAATCTTGTTTTGTTGCGGTTTCGTTTGCCATAAAATATCAGCGTAAATCAGCTAGTATCGGCATTAATCAGCGGCATTGGAGATTTTCCATACCATCTCCAATGCTAACTCATAATTTTCTGCCTGGTACGCCATGATCCCTTCTTCTAGCAATGCTTTCTGTGCTTCTGTCAATGTTCTTGTCAAAAGATCTTCCAGCTCATTCTCAACAAGATATTTTGTGGCGCTTTTCAGCTCCTTTTCGGTATCCCCATCAAGAGCAGTACCCAAAATCTGCTCTATGGCAGCTTTATCTTTCTGTAATTGTACAAGGTCCCTGCCTGCCTGTAAAGCCCTGCCAGAGTCTTTATCCACAAGACCTGCTATGTTCTTTGAAACTTCCCCTACGCTTGCCTTAAATTCCTTGATGGTTTCAGACAAGTTTCTCACCTTGTTTTCCTGCGCTATTGTCTTTAAATCCCCCATGCGCTGTTGCGCCAATTCCAGGTTGCTCATGGTAGCTTTTTCAATAGCTGATTTCACAGAGAAAAGCGCGTCTCCCGGAAGACTATTCCTAGAAGCCTGCAATGTTATCCCTCCAAACACTAATACAGCTAAAAGAGGTAGGACATAAGCGGGTTTCGTCATATATCGGAAGAACGATAGAGTTTCGAAAACCTCTCCCAATATGTTAGACGCCTTGCTTCTAACATCCTTATCAGCGGCAATCGGCTTAGAATCAGCGAAAATCCGCGTCTTAGCAAAAATCACCCAGTTCTCTCTGGGTCTAATTTCCTTCAAAAGAGTAAGCTTTGTGATCAGGTCTTTTTCTTCCATAGATATTTTGTACTCTTTCTCGCTTGCCCCGCCGTAGCTTTAGCGTAGGCTGGGTCCATCATAGTATTATGTCGTAAAATCCCCAATTTTGTTACACCTCAAACTTAGGTTCCCTAAGTTTACTCCAAACTTGGCTCCAAACTTAGGGAACCTAAGTTTGTCTAGGCAGACACCTTGCCCTTTAGGGCCTGCAAAGCCCTGTGTATGCCTACTCGCACGTTTTCCTCGGTCTTGCCTGTAATCTGCGCTATTTCAGGCACAGAAAGCTCATCTAGGTAGCGCCAGATGATAAGGTTTTGGTAGTCGTCCTGTATGGTTGCCAAGGCTTTTTGAACTCTATCCATTTCCATATTAACCAGCGCCTGATCTTGAAGGGAATCTGCAGAGTCTACGATATCAACCGTCTCTTCTACAGAGACTATCCGTACCTTTCTGGTCCTATAATGGTCAGCAACAATGTTCCTGGCTACCTTGTACAGGTATGCCTGGATATTTTCGATCTTTGAGCTTTCAGACCGATACGTCTCCCATGTTCTCATAAATACTTCCGAGGATAAGTCCTCGGCTACTTCTTGAGAACTTACCTTAAGATAGATAAACCTGTAGATCTTGGTGACGTACTGGTCGTATATTTTGCTAAAGTTTTCTTGGATCTCTTCTATCATAGATAGGTTAGGACATTATAGGACAAATTTCAATATTTTACAATGTCCTATCTAAAAAACCGCGTGTCCTAGTTTTATCCCCTAGTTTTCCACAGGTTACTGCTTTAGACGGTAAAACACCGCATTCCACTCGCCTTTGCGCTCAATGAGATTAAGGGAAAGAAGCTCATCAAGATCTCTCCTTAGAGTTCTCTTAGTAACCTCGGTTAGAACCTTTTGCAGTTCCCACACCTGGGTTTTTTCCTTGTTTTGCAAAATGCCCAGAATTCTCTTCTGGCGTTCTGATAAAGAATTCTCCTCTTTGGGTTTTTGCACATAGGAAACATCAGAATTTACTGATGCGTCTTGGGCTATAGCGAGAGACTGCTCCTGGAGCCATTGCACGATCTTCTGATATTCTTTTTCAATGATGAGAAGATATTTTTTTTCGATCTTGCTATTGTTTTTGAGGCCGACAACATGCCAAACCAAAGAACCTATCTCTCCTTGTATCTTTGGAATAAGAGATTTCCTCTGTTCTTGGGTTATTGGGTTGGTTTCAGAAAAAAGAATAAGGTGGGCAAGCACGCTGTTTGCCAAACTCCGTATTTCCCCCTTTTCTTGTTCTTGGGGAGACAAACCATCCGTTACCCGATACGCTCCTAGGGTAAGTTTAACAAAAAAATCGGGGTTCATAGATATTTTACTGTATCAAAACTACCCTAAAAGTCAAAACCAAAACCTTGACAAGATGAACATCTTAGAATATAGAAGAACCAGCATAATGCAGATTCCCATGGCATAGGAGGTCGCATGAAACCAGAGACAAGGGTCCGCATAGTTGCTGGTCCATATGCTGGCAAGATTGGAGTACTAATCGGTGAAGGTCCTCGTGGCGTATCGGTCAAGCCCGATGGAAGCTCTACCATTCTACCCATTCCAACCAACGGCAAGGAGCCAGTAGTAATCGAACTTCTCAGCGAAGGAGCAGGGAAGTGAAAGGCAAATCCAGTCCTCCGCAATTTGGCACCTTGCACTGCCCGCGCCACCGCAGTCTCCACGGGACACGCTGTATCATCATTTGTCCAGAAACCCTTGTCCGATTTGGAGATGAACTAAGGATAAGGGTGGTGGTCACCATTCCTGACCCGGAAGACATGCGGGGAGTACTTTTCTTCCTTCCTCCTGGGCAAGTCCAAATCCCCGAATCCGTTTCCCCAAAACGCGCCAAAACCTCTCTCCGCCACGCCATGGCAGAGGTATAGAGTCCTTTTCTAGTCTTCTAACGGCTAGGGAAGGATTTTTCTTTTCTATACAAACTGATGCATAAACTTAGTTAAACTAAGTTATCCACACCCCGTACTATTTTGCAAAATAGTACGGGGCACATGCTAGAACGAGCACAAAGAAGAAGACGGATGAAGAATAACTCCTCCAGTTACCGTAACATTGGTAAGCGCGGGGCAGTTCCCTGGTTGGATGTAGAAACCATACGTATTGTCTACAAGCGCTACATCAGATCCAGTTATGGTGCCCGAGTAAGAGCGTACTGCGGATTGCGCGCTGTTAGAGATCGTAAGATTAGAAACTTGCGCATCGCTCTGCTTTACATACAAAGCGGCTTCGTTATATGTATTCCCTCCATATTTGATAGTCGTATAGTTCAGCTGGGAACCCGTGCTCCCGGGCGCAATGTATATTCTTTTCCAGCTCGTTTTTATGCCCCCGTCAGAATATGAGTTGCTTCCCCCAACCGTATTGTCTGCTACCGCAGTAAATACGACCGGATTGGTTTCGGTTCCTTGAGTTATAAGGGTTCCCTGCACGGTTATTTCAGATTCTGAATAGGGATCATTGATAAACTTTATTACCGCGCCCGCCTGAATTATTAACGTTGCTCCCGCGTTTACGGTAAATTTGTTAACAATATAGGGCATAGAATCTACCTGCCATGTCATATTACTCGACACCGCTCCTTCAAAGGATATACCGTTATAGGTATTGCTCATAGCGGTATTCCCAGAAAGCACAGCGCCGGCACTACTTAACTTTATCGCCTTGGTATTCCCAGCAAACGTATTGTTCTGGATTGTAGGATTATTCGCAAGAGAATTAACCAAAATCCCAATGGAGTTGTTGGATATGGTGGAGTTAGAAATAGTGGGGCTCCCCCCATCAATGTATATCCCCACAGAATCCGCGTTTAATGTTGCACCAGATACGGTTAAAGCGTTAATAATAGAGTTGGAATTCTTCAAATAGAGCTTCCGATGATAAGAACCGGTTTGAATAATAGAATTGTTTATGGCGAGTGAACTTGAGTCCACGTATATTGAATAGTTAACAATGCTCTCATTGCATCCTCCGCCAAGACTCTGGGCCTTATCAATAGTAACGTAATCTAATTGAGAGTTGGCAGACGTTGAAGCAATTTTCATACCGCACCAAATGGCTCCTCCATCAGTAACGGTAAAAGTAATGCCGTCTGCCTGGGTTCCCTGCGCTTTCAGGGTTCCCTGCACGGTAAGGTGGGCCGCGTTGTCTTTGAATTTCACCGTTACTCCAGGTTCCACCGCAAGAGTTTTTCCCGCGGGTATGGTAATGCTCGCCGTAGTAACATAAGGACTGCCAAAAGCTGTGAGAGTCAACGAAGAAAACTCGTCAAATCTCAAAGTCGTGCTTGCAATAGTAGTGGGAGAAGTTGCAGCGCTGTTTGCGGATCCCGGAGTTCCGTTTATCCAGTTGTTTCCAGCGTCCTTACCGTTGTATTTGATAATATTGTTGCCTACCCAGTTTGAAGAGAGAGATCCTGGTTGAGAGCTGTTGATTCTTTCCATGCTTTGCTTGGTGGCGTTGTCGCCGTTTATCCAATCACCCGTCGCCTGATTTGCTTCATCTATTACGACTCCCATACAATCTTTTTGAGCATACAGCCGAAGCGTTCCGGGGCCTGTATTATTGAGACCAATGGTCGCATCCCAAATATCAACAAGAGAAACGCCATTCTGCCCCTGATTTTTTACCGTGTCTGCATCATTACCGTAAACCAAATACTCCCCTGGAACAATGAAAAATTGCGTATTTGACCCTTCCGGATCAAAATTATCCGCATCTGAAAAATTCAAGCACTCTCCGGTATCTGCTCCATATATTGACCAGTCCAAAAGATTTACTTCTTCCTCTCCTGCATTAAAAAATTCCAGCCATTCATCAGAGCTGCTTGCCTTAGTACCCATCCACGCAATCTCGTTGATTATTACAGACTTAGTTAAACTAAGTTGCGTCATTACTGTGTCTATTTCGCTCTCATTGCCCGCAATGTCTTTTGCCTTGAGCTGAAAATTGTACTCTATGCCGTCTTGCCCCCGAAGGTCCACACTTGTTGTTACGACATCCAAAGAAAGTTCTCCTACTTGTTCTTGCTGCCAATTTTGCCATACGCCATCACTCTTATATTGAAGAAAAACCCCATCTGTATCCGGAGTAATATTGTACTGAAGATAAAACTTGTCTATGCCGCTTGCATCAACTTCTCCTGCCGGATCTTCTGCGGTCCAAGAAATCGTGACATATATGTCTGACTGCGTTTCAGCAAGGGAGTCAAAAGAAACCTGGGGCGGAGTAGTGTCCTGCGCCTGCGGCTCGGGCTCTTGCTCGGGTTCTGGCTCTGGTTCAGGTTCTGGCTCTGGTTCGGGCTCAGATTCTGGCTCGGGTTCAGACTCTGGCTCTGGTTCTGGAGCAGGGTCGGGCAAATTAACATACGCACATCCCTGTTCTTTAATACTATTTACTTTACCTTCTGCTATGCCAGAGACCCGCACCAAATCATCTAGAGAAGAAAATACCTCAACTTCGCGCTCATTAATAATTCTTTGCGCAAGAACGGGCCCAATACCTTGAAGTTTCTCCAAATCTTGCGCAGAGGCAGTATTCACATCAATTGAATTAGGTTCACAGGTATTACTGCTCTGATTTTGAACCGCAGGAGGTCCTCCGCCGGAAATCCCTGCCTGAAAACTTACACTTGCTAAAGGCCTATAATCAACGAGCATATCCCTGCCATTTGTTTGGCGCGGCGAACCAAAACCCTGGCCGTCGTACGTGTACCATTCCATAGTATGATTGTTGCGTTCCATGGATTTCTTGGAAGCGCTATCTCCAGCTAGCCAGTTTGGACTTGCAACTACCTTATCTCGCAGTATGCAAGTGTTATCAAAAAGATAAAGCGCCTCATCGTTGTTGCTTAAGGCGCCCGTGTAGATAAGATCTGCTGCAAAATTAGGAACTGTCGTGTCGTTAGTGCGTTCTAGAAGAAAAAATCCGTTCGGCGCAACACTATGAGAAGAATCAAAAGCAATATCTATCTGCCCGCCCTTGTCTTTTAAACGCCAACCCTCAAGAGTTATGGACGCGTTTGATTTGCTATGCAATTCTATCCACTCGTCGCTCGTTGAGTTTGGCGTTCCCATCCAGGCCACCTCGTTGATAACTACATCTCCAAGCGCCGTTAGCTGTAAGGAATCAACCTCACAATCCTTAGGCAAATCCTTAGTTAAACTAAGTTTAGCCTCATCCTTAATCTCATTAAGTCCTAAACCTGGTTTAGGCGCGGGTGGTTTAGGAGCGGGCTCTGGCTGAAGCGGCAAAGCGACTTCCTCCTGTGGAAAACTTAGGTTCCCTAAGTTTTCCACAGGCCTGGCTTCGTCCTTAGTTAAACTAAGGCCTGCCTCGCTTTCATCCTTAGTTAAACTAAGTTTCACTTGATCTTCAAGAAAATCCTGGATATCTACGGATTCCGGCCCCTGAACGACAGTAACCGAGGTTAATGAGTCCACAAGACTCGCGCCGCCTTTGCCAATGAGCTGAGATGTATAATTGATGACGCCCTTTGCGAGCTCCTGGGCCTTGTGGGCAAGGTCTGCGGTCTTGCCGACAGCTTCGTTCCCAATTGACTTTAAGAAATCAAAAATACGTTTTGCGGTGTTAAGATAGTTCAAAAGTTTAATCTTCTGTTCCTCTAAAGGATATGGCCATTCTTTAGCCAATTGCAGCCGAGGAACTTTTTCGGGGAATTCAACGGTGATTTTTGTATCGGCGGAGGAAGCAATAATCCATCCTAGCCCAGACTTTGCTACTTTTGTATCAACATGCACCACAAAAGGATTTAATTGTTTCTTATGCTGGATAAGCCAATCCCCTATCTCCCAAGGGAATCCTAGGTTTGATTGAGCGGGCGGGTCAATTGGATCTGCTGAATAAAACTCAAATGCAAGATTGCCCGAAGATTGGGCACTCTCGCTATATGTCATTAAATACTGAAACTTAACCTGAAACTTTCCGCCCCAGTAAGAAGGATACGATCCTTGAATATCTCCGCTGGAAATTTTAACCTCATTCTGCAAAAGCCAATCTGTCCCAAATTTGACTGCCTCCTCGACGCTTTTTGATTCAAGCTCTTTTAACACACTTTTTAGGGTAAGTTCAGGAATCCTCTTTGCAAAGTTAGCGACCTTAATAACGGTTTGTATAGTTTCGGTAGCGACAAACCAAGGTAAAAAATCAAAGACCGCCTTTCGAGAAGCATCCCGAGCAAGAAAAATTGCCACCTGCTCCTCAGGTTTTAAGGAAGGAAAATTGAGAATCCCATGTTCTGCTAATTCCGCCTGGATTTCTCTTAATATAAGCTTACTGTCTTTCTCTGATAACAAAAGACTATCATCTGATTGAGCAAAAACTTCATTCAAATCGACTAGGAATATTCCAACAAAAATTAAAGCTAGAATAAATAGACAGTTTTTCACTATGATAAATTACTAAAAGGAGCCTTCCGATGACAACCGATTAAGAATTGTAACGCATTGATCCGTAAAATTCTTTTTTAGTGTGAGCTGGAAGTTTACAACTATTTCTTGGTTTAGCGGAATTGCAATCTGTATAATATCTCTAATTTTTTTCATAATTTCGGGGTTATCAGAACTAGCAGAAGAAATAATTGAAGTCTGGAGAGCAAGACGTTCCCCAAGTTTAATTACTGCACGATTATCGCTAATGGAAGGATTATTTTCGAGATCTTTTATTATTGCAGTTACATAAATAGCTTCGTCGGGCTGATACATTGTTTCAACATTAATAAAACACCCACTAACCAAAAGGTTGTTATTATCAAATTCTGCATTCGGATGTAAAAGATTTAAGGAGTACTCCTCACCAAAGTTTTCGTCCTTAACTGACCACCCTTCTGGTACCTTAAAACTAAACCCAGCTTTTGCGTTAGTGACGACTGTTTGCTGACCAACCACATCCTTAATCTCATAGTCTCCTGCCTGGCTCCATTTGGTTGGGATAGTGTCGGGCCCAGATTCTCCTAAACCAGGTTTAGGTTCTGTTCCGCCCAGCAATAAAAACGCCCCTCCCCCGATAATGAGTAAAAGGACAATGCCTCCAATAACTAATTTTTTATTCATTCTCCACTATACCTCCGCGCATCTTATGCCTACAATGCCATTTTCTGTGGATGCTTTGTGGATAACTAGGTTAAACCTAGTTTTTTACTGTGGAATCCCTGTGGATAACTTAACCGAATTAAGTTTTTTAAAACTTGTCATCTCTCCAAGAATACGGTGCGAGCTTTAAAATCCACAGTGAGCTTAAAGCCAAGTCGGCTTAATAAGCCAACTCCCATAATGGGCATCCCCTTTGCCACCAAGACACCTACCTCTTCTTTTTCACCCTCTATAACTACAAACGCCAAAGATGCGGGGACTTTTGCTATCTCTTCGTTCGCCAAAAGAACCGGCTGTATGTGAGTCGGGGTCAGACCGAGTTCATTGGCAACATCAGGAGAAACCTTTATCTCACCACTAAATCCTGTGTCTACGATTGCGACAATCTTCTGGATTCCCAAGCTCCACCCAATGCTAAGAGGAACTGCTGGCCTATTATCCTTACGAAGCAACCCTTGAATCATATTTCATTCCCTAGCAAGAGTAGCGAGAACTTCGGAAGCGGAGAAGCCAATCTTAACCACATAGAATACTTTTTGGGGATGCGCTGCCCGGGCTTGTTCTACTGCCTCAACTGTTGTCTCTCCCATATAAACGTTTTTGCTTTCAGTATCTATTGCAAGAAACTTCCCATTGTACTGGGGCTCATACTGAGATTTGGCTTCTTCATAAATCTGCGATCCCGCTTCTGCTATCTCTTGGATATTAGCTTGTCGAATAAGTTCTTCATTAGACATATATATATATCTTATCACGCAATAAAGATAGGTCAAAGGCCGAGGAAAGCACGCAAGGCGGTAACGGGAATAGTTTTTACCTTATTGTTTTGATCTAAAAGAGCTAGACCTAAAAGCTTACCCTCAATATCAAACACGGGGCTTCCCTGAACGTTTAATACCTCGCGGATGTTGGTCTGGATCCTGTCTGAATAAATGCCTTGGATCACTCCCTGGTTTACAAAAGGAACGAACCCGTCTTTTTCAAAGGTTTTCCCTGCCAAGAGCAAGCGTTCCCCTAAACTAACGGCATTCTCTTCGCTAATGCCCGTTGTTTCCAAACCAACGGTTTCTACCTTCAAAAGAACAAGGTTATTCTTTGCGTCTCGCTTAAGAACCTTGGCCCCAAGAGGCAACTCACTGCCTGCGATATAGAGTTTTACCTGAAACCCTTGAGGCACTAAGGTAGAAAGCGCAACAGCCAAACCGTCTGACGTGTACACAAACGCGCTTCCATGGATAACAACATTCCCTGAAACGCTTTCTAACCCTGCCACCACCTTATCTGCGCGTTTCACAAGGCGCTCTAAACCTTCATTCTCTCGAATAACTATTTCCTGCACGGGTGAAATAACCTGAATTTTCGCATTCCAATCTTTAATGAACTGAAAGTTCTGGAATGCAGAATTAGAAGCTAAGTTTGGCAATAAAAACGCTTGCGCCCATACTCCTCCTAGCACCCCGAGGCAAAAAGGCACAAGGAAAAAGAGAATGGTTTTGATCATGAGTTATTTCGCTGCGCTTTTTGCGAGTTTTGGGGACGGCATACGCATAGACCCAAAGGAACCCACAATGACAATGTCGCCGTCTTTAATATCAATGGACACTTTCTCTCCCAGTTTTATCTCCCCTGCAACTATTTGCAAAGACAAGGGATCCAATACCTTGCGCTGCACGACTCTCCGCAAAGGGCGGGCCCCAAGATTAGGGTCAAAACCCTGCTCAGCTAACAGCTCCTTTGCTTTTTCTGAAATCGCAACAGTAATGCCTTTTTTGGCAAGGCGTTCTGCAACCTTTGCGAGTTCTAACTCCACAATTTTCTTTATCTCTTCTTTGCCAAGATAGTTAAAGATGATTATCTCGTCTATCCTGTTTAGAAACTCGGGGCGGAACTCTTCTTTCAAGGCAGACATCACCTTGTCTTGCACCGCGTTCTTCTTGTCTTCTTTGCGCTCGGCCAAAAATCCCAATGGGTTCATTTCCGCAATGAACTGAGAACCCACGTTAGAGGTCATAATAACAATGGCGTTTTTGAACGAGGCAACCCTGCCTTTCGCATCGGTTAGTCTTCCGTCTTCCATAATCTGCAAGAGCACGTTGAACACTTCGGGGTGCGCTTTCTCAATCTCATCAAATAATATAACGCTGTAGGGGCGCCTCCGTATTTTTTCGGTCAGCTGGCCCCCTTCCTCATACCCTACGTACCCCGGAGGAGATCCCAGCATGCGGGACGTAGTGTGCTTCTCCATATACTCGGACATATCCAAACGTATCAAAGCGTTTTCGTCATTAAACAAAAACCCTGCCAGCGTTTTTGCGGTTTCCGTTTTCCCGACCCCCGTAGGACCCAAGAATAGAAATGATCCCAAAGGCCTGTTTTCCTCTGAAAGCCCTGCTCGGTTCCTCCGTATGGCATTGGATATTGCCACGAGCGCTTCTTCTTGCCCAATAACTCTCTTGCGCAGCACGTCCTCCATTTTCTCTAACTTGTGCGCCTCTTCTTCCATCAAACGCATGACGGGAATGCCGGTCCAGCGAGAAACCACCTTTGCCACGTCTTCTTCCATAACCTCCTCTTTGAGCATGGGGTTAGACTTTTGGAAGCGCGCCAGTTTCTTCTCTTCCTGCCGTAGCTGCTTTAAGAAATCGGGAATAGTGCCGTACTTTAACTCTGCCAATTTCTGGAGATTTGCCTTTGACTGCTCACGCTCAACCTGGAATCTCGTCTCTTCCAAGTTTTTCTTTAAGTCCTTTATCTTCATAATGACGTCCTTTTCTGACTTCCATTTTGCCTCAATTCCCTTTGCCTTCTCTTGCAAGTCTGCCAGAGAGCGCGTTATGCCTTTCACCTTTTTCTCCTGGCTCTTTTCTGATTTCAATGCCTCCTTTTCAATCTCCAGCTTCTGTATTTCACGTTTCAAAGAATCCAGTTCAGCGGGCTGGGACTCCATATCCAAATGCAGAGAGCTCATGGCTTCGTCCATAAGGTCAACCGCCTTGTCTGGCAAAAACCTATCTGAAATATATCGGGCAGCTAAGTTTGCCGCGGCAACTAAGGCAGAGTCTTTTATCTTTACCCCATGATGCAATTCGTATTTTTCTTTGATGCCCCGCAGAATGGAAACTGTGTCTTCAATGGAGGGTTCTGCAACAAGAATGGGCTGGAATCTGCGCTCTAAAGCAGGGTCTTTTTCAATATATTTCTGGTACTCTTTCAGGGTTGTGGCTCCAATGGCGCGCAATTCCCCTCTGGCCAAAGCAGGCTTTAAAAGATTGGAAGCGTCTATGGCTCCTTCTGCCGCCCCAGCTCCCACCAAGGTATGGAGCTCGTCTATGAACAAAACATACTTTCCTGCCGCCCTATCTATTTCTTTAAGCAATGCCTTTACCCTGTCTTCAAACTCTCCTCTGTACTTGGTGCCCGCAACCAAGGAACCCAAATCCAAAGCAATAAGTTCTTTTTCTTTTAAGCTTTCTGGCACGTCTCCACGCACGATCATTTGGGCTAGGCCCTCAACCACAGCTGTTTTTCCCACTCCTGCTTCGCCTATGAGCACAGGATTGTTTTTGGTTCTGCGGGTCAAAACCTGCATTAATCTTCTGATCTCATTCTCTCTGCCAATGACAGGATCAAGCTTGCCTTGGCGAGCCAGCCTTGTTAAGTTGCGGGCGTATTTTTCTACCACCTGGTATTTTGACTCGGGAGTTGGATCGGTAATACGGACTCCCCCGCGTATTTGCGCCAATACTTTCAACGCTGTTTCATAATCCAGCTTCTTGAATTCCAATTCCGTATCTGCGCTCCCTGTGTTTAGAAAAGATGTTCTGTCCAAAAGCTCTTTTGCCGCAGATGGGCTGTCGAGCAATGCAAGGAACAGGTGCTCTACCGACACATACTCGTCTCCCATTTTCCCTGCTTCCTGACGAGCCCTCTCTAACGTCTTTGCAAGGTCTTGAGTAAGGTAAAACTGGCCAAGAGGGTTGGGAGCGGCAACCACCGGAAGCTTTTCTAAGTGCATTTCCACCTTCTTTCTCAATCCTTCAGCATCAGCCCCTATCTTTTGGAGAAGCGTCAAAACCACGCTGTCCTCTTGGGAAAGCAGGGCGTACAAAAGATGCAGGGCGTCTACCTGCTGCTGGCCGCGTTCCTGTGCGCTGTTCTGCGCCTGGAACAAGGCCTCTTGCGCCTTATGGGTAAAGTTGCCTCCGCTTGGACCTCCATTCATAGGTATAATCTAACACAAAAACACGGAAAAGAAAAGGGGTCAAGAGACCCCTATTCTGACCGCTCGCCTAAGGTGACCTGAAGGATTTTCTCTGCGCCTCCCCGAAGAATCTTCACAACCACCGTGTCTTTGGGGCTGTACTTTTGAATAAGCTTTGCTAAAGAGTTATCGGGAGTGACTCGCTCTCCATTGAATTCAAGGATGATATCCCCCTCGCGCATACCTGCTTTGTCGGCTCCAGACCCTGGAACCACTGGCGCGGCTCCGCTATCTCCTTTCTGCACCAACGCACCATATGTCACTGGCAAGTTTTTATCTTTAGCAATGGAATCAGTGATCAAAACATAGCTAACCCCAAGAAGAGGATACGTGATCTTCCCCCCTGCCTTTACCTGCTCAATATCGCGTTTCACTTTGTTTATGGGAACGGCAAACCCAATGTTTTCGGCTCCTTGCACGGTTGCGGTATTAATGCCAATAACTTCTCCTGCAAGATTCAATAAGGGCCCGCCTGAATTTCCTTTGTTAATAGCTGCATCTGTCTGGATAACGTCTTCTATGGTTTCTACAAAGTTAGACCCGCCAGAAGCAGTGATGGTTCTTCCAAGACCGGAGATAACTCCAACAGAAACCGTGTTGCGAAACTCTCCCAAGGCATTTCCAATGGCAATCACAGACTGCCCTATTTGAAGAGTATCCGCATCTCCAAGCCGTACCGACATAAAGGGTTTTGCGGTGAATGCGCCTGTTAGGTCAACTATTTGCTCTTGATCTATTTTCAATATGGCTAAGTCCTGCAAGGGATCTTTTGCCAGCACCTTTGCCGAGTATGACTTGCCGTTGTTGGTAAACACGGTGTAATCCGCTTCTTCGTCCAGCACCACGTGCTTGTTAGTCACCACATACCCATCTGCGGAAACTATGAACCCCGATCCCCCTCCCACCTCTTTCTTTTCAGTGCCTTTCTGGCGGAACTGGGGCACCTGGAATCGGAAAGGGCTCCCCTGGCCAAAGAATTCCTCAAAAGGATTGGTGAAAAATTGCTCAACAATGGGAACATCCTTGGTGATAATAATGCTCACCACCGAAGGAGAAACCAGTTTTACCGCGTCAATGATCTTTTGCTCCTGGGTGGTCTGGGGAACATATTTCTGAACCCCGTCTTTCTGAACTGCAGATTCCTGAGGAGCAATGCTTACGAAGTTTCCTTTGAGGTATTCAAACACAAATCCACCCGCAAGTCCGGAAACCACAGAAATGCATACCACTGCGGGCATTAACCACAACATCTCTTTTCTCTTAAGAGTTCTTAAAAACCTCTGAAAAGAAATTTTTGTCTGCGTGAAAGTATCCATACCGCCTATTGTAAAAAGTTCAACGCAATCGGTCAAGAGCACCAATGAACGCTTGTATAACCTTCTGAATTTCGTCCTTAGTGGTGTTTTTCCCGAGCGTCATGCGCACTCCGGAAGACGCTTCTTTCAAAGAATATCCGAGAGCCAAAAGCACATGGGAAGGTTCTTGATTCTTTTCAGAACAAGCGCTTCCACTCGATACTGCAATTCCCTTCTGGTCTAAAGCAATCACCATATCTCTCCCTTCCACCCCTTGCACCCGTATATGGATATTATTCGGCAACCTGTTTTTGGCAGAACCCGTAAGCTCTGCGTTCTTCACGTTTTTCAGTATGCCTCGCAGC
>Ga0155311_115_pt2 | contig 23540 bp, 23 predicted proteins | sample RifCSPhighO2_02_FD_106279 | JGI IMG/M metagenome (GOLD analysis project Ga0155311, IMG submission 106279) | Candidatus Wildermuthbacteria bacterium RIFCSPHIGHO2_02_FULL_47_12
TGAACTTGGAGGGACGTCCTTTTGACCTGGCGAGCGTAAAAGCGGAACGCGGAACGTTCAAAGAAGGAGACACCTCTATTATTTGGGAGGCAAAAGACGTTTCAAAGTTAAGGTTTTTGGGCAAGGGAGAAGAAGGCAGGGTGGAGTTTTGGATAAACGTGAAAGATAGCTGGGAGGTTTTTAGCTCGCAAGACGAAAACTTCACGCTTCGAAACAAAGTTATTCTGTCTGACGCAAGGGAAGAGTTTGAGCTGAAGGTGAATTCCCGCCTTGCTATTGAACAGGATGCCCACTACCAGGATGAGGTGTTTGGGAACGCAGGCCCTCTTCCTCCGCAGGTGGGCACGCAGACAACCTATACCGTTATATGGCAGGTGAAGAATGTATACAACGACGCGGAGAATGTGACGGTGCGGGCAACCTTGCCCCAAGAAGTGAACATGACGGGGAAGATTTTTCCTGAAAACGTGCCCTTAACCCTAGACTCTGCTTCCCGGGAGATCGTGTGGAAAGTTGGGGACGTGGCAGCTGGGACCGGAACCTTTGACCCCGTTGCATCTGTCGCGTTTCAGGTTGTGCTTTTTCCCACTGCTTTGCAGAGAGGAAGCGCTGCGCAGATTATGGGGGAAGCTAAAGTTCAGGGCAGCGATGCGTTTTCTGAGCAAACTCTTACGGGTTCAAGTAGTCCATTGACCACTAATCTTCCTAATGATTCTTCAGCCCAGGGAAAGGGCATTGTTCAATGAAAAAGAATCCAGCCGTTGTGCATACTGACTTAATGCAGAATATTACCTCGCTTGCCAAGCGCAGAGGGTTTATCTTTGCAGGTTCTGATATCTACGGAGGGCTTGCCAATTCGTGGGATTACGGTCCCTTGGGCGTGGAGTTAAAGAACAATATTAAGCAAGAATGGTGGAAACGTTTTGTCCAGCAGAGGGCAGACGTGGTGGGCATTGACGCAGCTTTGATCATGAACCCCAAGGTATGGGAGGCGTCAGGGCATCTTGCAAATTTTACTGATCCTCTCGTTGAATGCAAAAAGTGCCATGAACGATTTCGTGTTGAGGGACCAATCTCTAATAGAGAGTTGCCTAAAGAGATTTTTGAACATATAGAAACTAAGCATACTCCTAAAGATGGCCTAGTTTCGATGACATCTTTTGAATCAGTAAAGAAAGACCCCACTGAATATTTTACTGAAGAAAAAGATTTTAATCTGATGCTGAAGACGTATCTCGGGCCTTCAGAAGAAAGCGCAAACACCGTATATTTCCGTCCTGAAACCGCGCAGGCAATGTTTGTGAATTTTAAGAATATCATTGATACCAACCGTCCCAAGCTTCCTTTTGGCATAGCTCAACAAGGGAAGGCGTTTCGTAATGAGATCACTCCTGGCAACTTTATCTTTCGTATGAGAGAGTTTGAGCAAATGGAGATTGAGTATTTTGTCAAAGAGCGAGACTGGGAGAAATACTTCGAGCATTGGCTAGGCGAGATGAAGCAGTGGCTGAAAGACCTCGGCGTTTCAGACAAGAAGCTTCATTATGTTGATATCCCGGACGGGGAGCGTGCCCACTATTCAAAGAGGACGGTGGATATTGAGTACGAGTATCCTTTTGGGCAGAAGGAGCTGTACGGCTTGGCATACCGAGGGGATTTTGACCTGAAGAATCACATGGAAGCAAGCGGGCAAGATTTGAGGTACACGGACCCTGAGACGCAAGAGAAATTCCTTCCCCATGTTATTGAACCCACGTGGGGAGTTGACCGTTCTGTATTGGTTGCGATGCTGGAGGCATACCATGAGGAAGAAGCCCCTACCGCAGAAGAAGGAGAAAGCGCGACACGGGTCGTGATGAAGTTCCCGGCATGGCTAGCTCCCGTGAAAGTTGCCATTCTTCCGCTTTCCAAGAAAGAGGAGTTGAGTAAGGTTGCAAAAACTATTTTTGAGAAGTTATCAAAGCAATTCGTGTGCGAGTATGACGAAACTCAAAGTATAGGCAAGAGATATCGCAGGCAGGATGAGATCGGAACTCCGCTCGTCGTTACTGTTGATTTTGATAGCTTGAAAGATAAAGAGGTGACTCTGCGGGACCGTGATACCATGAAACAAGATCGTGTTTCTATTGATAAGCTCTCTAAGGCCATTGTGCAAAAACTTGACTTTCCCGGGTAGTTATGTTATTTATACCTTGAATGCGGTAAATCTTGTTGCCGCATAGTACCCAATAGGGCCCGCTGGAAAGCGACGCCCAAAAAATAGGAGGATGACGCCATGGCAAAGACCGTGACCCCATCTATTACTCGGGGGCAGATCAGTAAAATCCAGGAACTCTTGGACGCCGGTTTGCGCAAATCTGGGCTCCCAAGTGAGGAAGTCCAGCAGGTACTCGGTCAGCCCGATTTTGTTGACGAAATGGTTGGAGTGCTTCGCAAGCGCGTGGAGGCGGTTAGCGATATGATCGTCCGCCACGTGAAGGTGGACCGCTCGCGCAGTCCGCAGCAGATGCTTGATGCCACGGGTTTCAAGCAGTACCTTTCCAGAGACGTTGTCAATGTTATGCCACGAGGCGAGGGCGAGGAAGTGGAGGTTCGGTTCTTTAAGCTCAAGCGTTATTCTAGTCCAGCCGAGGTGGCCGAGGCTTTCAGAATCCGTGTCCTCATGCCCGACCCCATCGCTCAGGCGCAGGCGAATACCGATGATCCGTCTTTCATGGACGAGCATCCTAATGGCACGCAGTGGCAGGATGCCGACGGCAACTGGTGTTACATCGCCTTTAGCCGCTGGAGCGTCGGGCGCTACGTGCGCGTTAACCGCAGCGACGATGACTGGAGTGACGACTGGTGGTTGGCTGGCGTCCCGCAAGTAGCTCTTTGATCTTGAATCTTGGATCTTTTGGATCCTTGGAACTTGATCCTTGAGTCCGCAGCCCCGTATCTTTCTTTGCCGCAAGGCGAGGGATGGATGCGGGGCTTTTTCTTTGCTATGATAGAAACGGAAGTAGGTGAATACGCAGAAGATCAAGGTTTTCTGCTACCGAACCCAGTATCCATACACCGAGAGTATCTCTGACTACGGTTTGAGATAGTGAGGTGTATGCAGAAACTTCAAAAAATGAAGCTACTTGGTATGGAGCGCTAGGGCATTGAAGATGCCGAATACGATACAACCCCGAGAGTATTCAAGGGGTGGTGGAAGAGACGGCGCTCTATACATTACGCCTTTAACCGCTGGAACGACGAGCGCAACGTGAACGTTAACCGCAACGACAATGACTGGAATGACAACTGGTGGTTGGCTGGCGTCCCGCAACTCACTTCATTTCTCTTCCGCTTTCTTTCACGGAAGAGTTTTGTTTTATAAGCTGGCCATTCCAGCCTCCGAGCATCTTTCCTATTTCGTTTACTTTGAGCGACAATGCAATATATTTTTTGTTATCAAAGGATTTAGTTTCCCAAAGCACCATGAGAAGTATTTTTAAAGTATCAAGTTTCCTAATAGCAAGGCGCACATATGGATGTTTCTCCTCACGAGAAAGAAAACTTGCCATGGAGACAGCTTCAATGATTTCTATGAATAAAGTATCAATTCTTTGTCCGAGAGAATGCCGATGGAGTTTTGGCAAAGTTTGATAGTAGCCGTACCATACAAGGTAGGCACCCTTTAACTTTTCCAAAAGCGGCAAAAGCCGCTGGGGGGGGGCTTACCTGCGAAGAGTTTTTATGAAAATTCAATTGAGTCATACATTTGAGGATATTATTGGTGTTGATAACCTTTTAGAGGCATGGAAAGAGTTTATAAGAGGAAAGAAGGCGAAACAAGATGTTCAAGCATTCTCTTTGCACCTTATGGATAATATTTTAGCTCTTCACGCCGACCTTGCCAATCATACCTATCGCCACGGAGGATACAAAGCATTCAATATATCAGACCCAAAGCCAAGAAATATCCATAAAGCAAGCGTGCGTGATCGCCTGCTTCACCACGCAATATATCGAGTACTCTATCCGTTCTTTGATAAAACTTTCGTTTCAGATTCGTTTTCGTGTAGAGATGATAAAGGAACGCACAAGGCGTTGAATAAATTTAGGGCGTTTGCATATAAAGTGAGTCAAAATAACAAAAAAACTTGCTGGATATTGAAATGTGATATCAGAAAATTCTTCGATAACATTAACCATAAGATCTTGATACAAATTCTTGAGTCGTACATCTTCGATAAGAATATTGTACGGCTTTTAAGAGACGTGGTAGATAGTTTTTCGAAGCATACTTTCGGTGTCGGTCTTCCGCTTGGCAATCTGACTTCGCAACTCCTTGTAAACATTTATATGAATGAGTTTGACCAATTCGTAAAGCACGAACTCAAAGTAAAATACTATCTTCGGTATGCGGATGATTTCGTCATTTTTTCAGAGAATCGAAGTTGGCTAGAACAACAAGTGGAACTAGTGAGTAAATTTTTATATGGAAAACTTAGACTGCAACTTCATCCTCAGAAGCTTTTTATCAAAACCTTAGCATCTGGAATGGCTTTTCTCGGGTGGGTGTGCTTCTTTGATTACCGAATACTTCGAACTGCCACAAAGAAACGCATGCTGAAGAGAATCGGGGTGAATCCAACAGTAGAAACGGTGAGTTCCTATCTCGGACTCTTGCGGCACGGCAATACTCGCCATCTTCAAGCGCAACTTCTGAATGAATATCTTTTATGTAAAGATGCCGAAGGTCAATAGACACAATGGGTTTAATTGACTACAATTGGTTATATGTTTGAAAAAACAACTCTTCCGAATGGGCTGCGCGTCATCACGGTTCCTCTCAAGGGAACCGCGACCGTGACGGTTTTGGCGTTAATTGGGACTGGATCAAAGCACGAAACAAAAAAGATAAATGGGCTCTCTCATTTTCTAGAGCATATGTTTTTTAAAGGGACCAAGAGCCGGCCTTCTGCCTTGGAGGTGACAGAACCCATAGACGCGGTAGGGGGTACATTCAATGCGTTCACAACTGAAGATCAGACTGGATACTATATCAAGACAGACGCTAGTCATGTAAATTTGAATCTTGATATTGTTTCTGATATTTTTCTAAACTCCTTGTTTGTAGAAGGAGAAATGACAAAAGAAAAGACCGTGGTGATAGAAGAAATCAATATGAGGAAAGATAATCCCATGATTCATGTATGGGATTTGTGGGAACGGCACTTGTACGGAGATCAGCCGGCAGGGTGGAATGTTGTGGGGACGAAAGAAAGCGTTTTGAGTCTTTCTCGCCAAGATCTTTTAGAATATGTAGGCCATCAATATGTTGCTTCCCATACCGTGCTTGTGATTGCAGGAAATATTGATGCCAAAGAGGTTGTAAGAAAGGCGGGAAAGTTGTTTGCTGACATGCCTACGTCTGGATTTAGAGAGAGGCAAGGAGTTAAAGAATCACAGAAAAAGCCCGAGATATTAGTTGAATATCGCAAGACCGACCAGATCCATATTGCTCTCGGCGTAAGGGCGTTTCCTTTGTCTCATCCTTTACGGTATGCGCAAGAACTTATGGCGTTGTTGCTTGGCGGTATGATGAGCTCCAGGCTTTTTGTGGAGATACGAGAAAAGCTTGGCATAGCATATTCGATTAATACGGGCAGTGATACGAATCCCGATACTGGATCTTTGGTGACGTCAGCTGGTATTAAAGAGGATTCTCTGGAGATTGCAATGCAGGCAATTCTTAAAGAATATGCGAGATTGAAAACAGAAACTATTTCTCCAAAAGAGCTTCGCAAGATAAAAGACCATGCCATAGGCCAGTCGGTGATTGCGTTAGAATCCTCTGACGCAAATGCTTCTTTTTATGGCGCCCAAGAGCTATTGGAGAATAAGATTTTAACTCCAGAGGAGGTTTATGGTAAGATACAGGCAGTGACGGCAGAGGATATAAAGAGGGTTGCTCAAGAGATCTTCCAGAATAATCGGCTTAATCTTGTGGTTCTGGGCCCCTTTAAAAAGAAGGAACCCTTTGAGAAAGTGCTTTCCCTATGAACCCCGATAGTGTCCGCGGTCGCTCCGCAATACTAACGGGATAATAAGAACATACGCGTACAGCAATAATAAACAAAAATCACAGGGCGCGGATGTGACCGCGACCTGACACTATCGGGGTGAACAGTGAAAAGATATTAGACATTTCTTGGGGAACTATATTTAAGATAGGCATCACCGCGCTTGTCGTGTATGTGCTCTTTTTGACCAGGGGCATTTTTGTATGGGTGCTGTTTGGCGTCATCATTTCCGTGCTGTTTGACCCTGCCATTGATTTTCTTCACAAAAGAAGAGTTCCGCGGGTGATTGGCACGTTTGCTCTGTACCTTGCGGTTTTTGGAGTGATCGCGTTCATTATATATTCCGCAGCTCCCGTGTTTATTAACGAGATACAGAGGTTTTCTCAGTTGTTCCCGCGGTATTTTGAAACAATCTCCCCTATTTTTAGAGGTCTCGGGGTAGCGGCATTCGCAGATATTCAGAGTTTTATCGACGCGGCTTCAGGAGGCATTGAAAAAGTAGCTTCCAATGTATTTTCTGCCCTGTTCTCCATTTTTGGCGGCATTTTCGCAACATTCTTTGTGCTTTCCATTGCCATATTCCTTTCTTTGGAAGACAAGGGAATTGAAAGAGCCATTAGTATTTTCTTTCCTAAAAAGTATGAGGCGTTTGCCCTGGATCTTTGGGCTAAGTCCCAAAAAAAAGTTTCTGCGTGGTTTGCTTCCAGGCTCTTTGCCTCCATATTTGTTGCGATCGCTTCATATGTTGTTCTCCTCCTGTTTAACGCAAAGTATCCGTTCTCTTTGGGATTGATTTCCGGCATATTGAACTTTATCCCCATTGTGGGGCCGTTAATTGCAGGAGGGCTTGTTGCCATGATCGTTGCCCTGGATTCTGCAATGAAGGCAGTGTTTGTCATCCTTGCTTTTGTGCTTATCCAGCAGATAGAGGGCAATATTCTTACCCCGCTTCTTACCCGCAAGCTCATAGGCCTTTCTCCCGTGGTTGTGTTAATAGCTCTTGCGATAGGGGGAGAGTTATGGGGCATGGTAGGCGCAATCTTAGCCATTCCTATTGCGGGTATTCTATTTGAGTTTCTCCGGGACTTCCTCAAAAAGAGAAAAGAAGAAAGCGCTAAAACTTAGTTTAACTAAGTTCTACATGGGGATACTCTACATAGTAGCAACACCAATAGGGAATTTGGAGGATTTTACGTTCCGCGCCTTACGAATTCTTAAAGAGGCTGATGTTATTTTGTGCGAAGATACCAGGGTGACCAAAAAACTTCTCGCCCATTACAAGGTAGACAAACCCTTATTGAGTTATCATCAGCACAGCAAGGAAGATAAGAGGCAGGAGATCCTTGACTTGCTCTTGCAGGATAAGAACCTTGCGTTAGTTACAGATGCCGGAACTCCGGGCATTTCAGACCCAGGGAACGAGCTCATTGCATACCTTCTCAAAACAGCTAGTACAAAAACAAAACAATTGTCAAACTTTTGTACTATTAAGGTTGTGCCTATTCCTGGGCCTTCCGCGCTTTCTGCGCTTGCGAGCGTGGCAGGCATTCCTATGGATAAGTTTGTATTTCTTGGATATCCTCCGCACAAGAAAGGAAGAAAGAAGTTTTTTGAAGAAGTTGCCCAGTCTATTCACCCCGTTATTTTCTATGAGTCACCTCACCGTATTCTTAAGACCCTGGAAGAATTAAACGAAATACTACGAAAAGTTGCGGTCGCAGAAAGTCATAGTGTCGTGGTTGGGCGAGAATTAACTAAGCAGTTTGAAACTGTCTATCGGGGGAGTATCGACAGTGTGCTCAAGCAGCTTGAGAAAGAAAAACCCAGGGGGGAGTTTGCAATTGCGGTATTCCGTGCTTGACGCACATGCGTAGCTCATGGTATTTTATATATCGTATGGCTTTTGCACGAGTTATTGATGCAAAGAAATCCGCTAAAACCTTTCTGAGAAGGCGGTAGTTCTATTCCACACTAAAAACATTTCTGCCGCCTTCTCTTTTGAGGAGGCGGTTTCTTTTGGACTGGCAAGAGGCGTGTGCGGACGCTTGTTGCCAGTTCAAAAGAATGAGCTGGAAGGGAGGTTGTCATGCGGCGCACGCAGCTGATCTGCTCTAGGTGCGGATGCGAAAGTGTTACTGTCTATGGAGAACAACTCTCACGACAAGGTAAAGATTGTTCTGTGAGGGATACGGTTACCATGGTGCGCTGCGATCAGTGCGGCCACCAAGGGCCTACCCGTTCTTTCTTCAGGGTTCGCCTACGTAGGATCGGACCCAATGTGAGGTTAGAGGTGCAATACACCTTTGCGGGAAAACAGTACAAGGGCGAATTGCGAGCTAGGGGCCCCAGAGGGTTCTGGTTTGTTGGTACCCGTGGGAGCGAGCGGCTGGAAGTATGGTCTCCTAGAGACAAGCTCGTTCTTTTGTAAAGGGGAGGGTTTCTCTCCTATCCGGGTCTTGCTGCATACTTTGCGGCAAGACCTTTTTCTTAGGGAGATTTTGTGCTACAAGAACAGCATGGCAAAGTTCTATGTTACAACCGCCATACCGTACGTCAACTCACGGCCCCATGTAGGGCATGCTTTGGAGTTTGTCCAAGCTGACGTAGTTGTAAGGTATCATCGCCAAAAGGGCGAGGAGGTTTTGTTGTTATCTGGAAGTGATGAGAATGCTTTAAAAAACGTGCAAGCAGCTGAAAAAGCAGGAATTCCCGTTCAGCAGTTTATTAATGAGAACGCCCAAGCTTTTGTTGCATTAGCCAGTAAACTTGGCATACGGTTTGACGTATTCCAAAAAGGAAGCAGTAAAGATCATCATACGTCTTCCCAGAGGCTTTGGGAGCTGTGTCAAAGGGCAGGAGATATCTATAAAAAGGCGTATGAGGGGTTGTATTGCGTAGGTTGTGAAGCATTCTATACGCTAGACGAATTGAATGAAAATCAAGAATGTACAGAACATCCAGGCAGAAAGCTTGAAACGATTTCAGAAGAGAATTACTTCTTTAAACTTTCAAAATACCAAGACGAGCTTATTACTCTTTTAGAAAAAGACGAGTTACGGATTATCCCTGCAACTAGGAAGAACGAGGTTTTAAGTTTTTTGAAACAGCCTCTGCAGGATATTAGCATTTCACGATCCAATGAGCGCGCAAAGAATTGGGGAGTTCCGGTTCCGGGAGATATTAATCAGAGAATGTATGTATGGTTTGATGCGCTCAATATTTACCAGTCGGGCATTGGACTTGGACTTGATGAGGAACAGTATAGGAAATGGTGGCCGGCAGATGTGCACGTAATAGGGAAAGGCATTATTCGATTCCACGCGGTATATTGGCCCGCATTCCTTTTGTCTGCGGGGTTGCCTCTACCTAAAACTCTTTTTGTCCATGGATACTTAACGGTTGGCGGGCAAAAGATGTCAAAGACAGTGGGAAACGTTGTTGATCCTTTTCCGCTGGTTGAAAAGTACGGAGCTGACGCCGTGCGCTACTTTTTGTTGCGGGAAATCCCTTCCGCAGAAGATGGTGACTTTACCCAAGAGAAGTTCGAAGGGAGGTATAACGCGGACTTGGCATCCGGGCTTGGGAATCAAGTAAAACGTATATTAACATTAGCAGATACACATGATGTAAAAGTAACGTTTCCAGATCGAAAAATCGTTATAGATGAATGGGGCGTTCGTGGGCTTTGGAAATTACTGGAGAATTTTGAATTTGATAAAGCGTTAGAGTTAATATGGAGAAGACTTTCTCCGTCAGAGAGGGCCACCATGAAGTCTGGTATCTTTAGTAGTGTGAATGAAATTAGCATTTCTATAGAAACAGCTAGGCCGTTTGACCCGAAAACACCCAAGGAGGTTACGAGGGATAATATAATTGAAAACATGATTGGGCTTTGGTCTATTGCGATTGCGCTTGAGCCGTTCCTCCCCGAAACCTCAGGAAAAATCAAAGTTCAGCTCTCCGGTGGAGAAAGAACCTCGCTTTTCCCTCGTCTTTCCTAAACTTAGGTTCCCTAAGTTATCCACACCTTAACTCGGTTAAGTTTTTCATAAACCCTTGACAGGAATCCTTAATCTGGTAACGTATCATATTATGCAGAACACATCTTCCCGATATTTCTTTTTCTTTACTTTTACCAGCCCAGCGAAGAGCTCGGAAGATTTGATATAGAACGCAACTAGAACTCAACTTCTCCAACCCTTCGCAAGAGGGGCTGGTTTGTTTCAGATATTCTTTGATGAGGGATCCTAGGAGGGAATCCTCACCAGAGAAAATCTCAATACTCTCTGGAGAGTCCTTTTACATAGTAAATGCGAGATCAAGAAAAGGAGGGTCTATGTCACGGGAAACGTTGCACGACCAGAACATTGAAGCGTTGGTGCCCCTTCCGCCGCCGAGTGAGTACCTGAAGAACCTCCCCATTACTGGAAGAATGGCGGCTCAGGTCATGGGTGCCAGGCAGCAGATCAGGCGAGTTCTGACGGGAGAAGACATCCGCATGCTCGTTATTGTCGGCCCATGCTCCATACATGACGAACGGGCCGGCCTAGAGTACGCGCAGCGTCTTGCGCAAGCTTCACGGGAGTTGCAAGACCGTCTGCTCTTGGCGATGCGTGTCTATTTTGAGAAGCCGCGCACCACCATAGGGTGGAAAGGGCTCATTAACGAGCCCAACCTGGATGGCGTTCTGGATGTTGCCGAAGGATTGAGGCGTGCCCGGGCATTCCTCTTGGAAGTAGCGCGCCTAGGACTCCCTGCCGCGACCGAATGGGTTGACCCTATCACTCCCCAGTACTTGGCAGACTTTGTATCTTGGGGAGCCATTGGAGCGCGGACCACTGAAAGCCAGACGCATAGGCAACTTGCCAGCGGCCTCAGCATGCCCATGGGTTTCAAGAATGGGACTGGCGGCACGCGCCACAGCATCCAAATAGCAGTGAATGGAATGGTTGCCGCCAGCACCGGGCACGCTTTCCTCAGTACCGATAGGTCGGGGCGCGTCATCGTTGCCTACACCAAAGGCAACCCTGGCGTGCACCTGATTCTTCGCGGGGGAGAGCAGGGCCCAAACTATGGGCAAGAGTCTGTTGCCGCTGCCTGCGCCATGCTGGCAAAGGCCGGGTTCCCTCAAAGGCTCTTGGTGGACTGCTCGCACGACAACAGCGGCAAAGACCATACAAGGCAGCCTCTGGTGTTCCAAGACGTGCTTCGCCAGCGCATAGAAGGGCATCCGTGCATTGCCGGCGTAATGCTGGAGAGTCATCTTTCTGAAGGGAAACAATCCCTTAAAGGCAACGCCGCAACCCTCAAGTACGGCGTTTCGATCACCGACAGCTGCATTGGTTGGGAACAAACCATAGGGTTGCTTCGGGAAGCGCATGCTGCGCTCTCTAAGGAGAGTCTAGCCGGCATACACCAAGCATAGGGAGGGCATCAATGCCTAAAATAGCATATCTTGGTCCTGAGGGTACTTTTGGTTGGAGAGTTGCTGCGAGCAACAATCCGGGTGCAGAGCTGATCCCCTGCGGTTCCCATGCTCAAGTGATCCAGGCAGTGGCGGCAAGAGAGGTCAGCAAGGGCTATGTCGCACGGGAGAATAGCCTGGGAGGCACGGTGATAGATACCGTTGACCCTCTCGGCAGAAATGCGGTGGGAATCGAAATGCGCCTTGAGGGGGGCAAAGTCGTTTCTTCTCAAGGGCGCGTTGTGGTCTGCGGCGAAGCGGTTCTGCCTATTGTACAGTGCCTTTATGGAACTCCCCAAAAGGTTGCGAGGGTGTATTCGCACCCGCAGGCCATTACACAGTGTGGGGAGTTTATCAAGAGGCGATTCCCTGGTGCCAAGCTTGTTCCTGCAACCTCCACGGTTGCGGGGGTCGAGGAGCTTCGTCAAGACACAGAAGCTGTGGCGATTGCTCCGCCGTGGGCCGTGGATTTCTATCCGGATATCCCCCTCGTGGAGACCGGCATCCAGGATTCTCCTGTCAACGACACAAGGTTTTTGGCTATCGGGACGAACGAGTGCGCACCGACTGGCCAGGACAAGACGTCGTTGTGTTTCACCGTTCCTGACGACGAGAGGCCGGGCTCTTTCGACAGGGTTTCTATGATACTTGCTCTGGTGGGCATTAACAAGTACCTGATCGAATCCAGGCCCACGAAGACGGCGCTTGGGCGATACATCTTCTTGATGGACGTAGACGGGCATCGGCTGGACCCCGTGCTCTCGCGCGTGCTTGAGTTGATCGTGCTCACCGGGCTCACCACGAGCTTGCGAGTCTGGGGTTCTTATCCTAGACAGAATGGGCGTAACGCCTAAAAGGAGGACTAAGTGAAGTTCAAGGGGCGGAATGGCGGTATCTTTACCATCATTCTCGCCCCCTTTTCTTTTTATCCTATTCTTGACAGCGCGTCTGGAGACGTGTATACTGTTTAAATTGAGCGCATTATGGCACTTCAACTTCAACAGCAAGTGAATATGGTATTGAGTCTTTCAACCGGCATAGCCTGGAGATTATTTTATGCCTTGATTGTCGCAAGAATTATTGCATCCTTCCGAACATTGGTTGGGAGAATTTCTTATAGCAGGTAAATAAACTTACGCAATCATACGAAACTCCCCAATCAAACGGGAGGTTTCTTGTTTTAGTCTGAGGAGTGGAGAGCAACCTCTTTACTGCCCAGGCCAAAACTTAGGCCTGAACATTTTAGGAGGAAGGGCACCATGACTATTTCTGCTAGGCGACGGCCTATCAGCGTGGAGCGTGCAGAGAGACTGCTTAGAGTCCACGAGATAGAGTTGAATGATCTCAGACGGGATATGAGACGGACTGCAGGACCGAAGTATGAAAGACAACGTGTACAGCTTCGGTGCCTCGTGGGGACGATTATTCCGCGAGATCAGCGTGTCCTTGAAGAGGCAAGGACGGTGAAGTAGCAGGAGCGCGCAGGGAGGATTCTTTCGAGATTCCTCCCCCTTTTTTGTCCTTGACAACCCTTTCCTACAGAGTATATACTAAAAACATGATAAGCAAAGCTTCAGCCAGAATTATGAATTTGTTGGTGTTGGTCTTGAACCTCTCCAAACGGCTGGGTAGTTTTGCATAAACACACACTTTAGACTCTTATAGCGAAACCTCCCAGCCCTGGGAGGTTTCTTGTTTTGAACTGAGAAGCGGAGACTATCGTCTTTACTTCTCAGGCCAAAACACTTGCCTGAAGAAAGGGGTTTTCAATGCCGAGCGATGAGTATGATGCGTTGATCCATGGTATAGCACAGGAGTCCGGCACTCCCTTGAGTGCCCTTGCCGGGGAAGAGCGAAGAAGGCGGCAAGAGAGGGGGGATCTTCTTCCACTCGCAGGCACAGCAGACCCTTCCAAGCAGGACGGCCAGGAGTCCTCCTCTAAGTAGCAGTTCTTTCCTTTCACAAGAGACTAGGGGCGTTGCACAGCGTTTCCTAGTTTCAAGGAGTCATCCCGCATCGGTCTATCTCCGCTTGCGGGCTCTTGACTCCAGGAGGGGCCCCCATGCCCCTCCTTTTCTTTGTGCTATTATAACAGCATGTTTGTAGATACTCATGGACATATTAGTTTCCAGGCATTTAAGGATGATGCGGATGCCGTGCTAAAGCGCGCGCTCCAAAACAACACCTGGGTTATTATGCCAGGTACCCAGTTTTCCACTTCCCAGAAAGCGGTAGAAATGGCAGAAAGGTATCCTACGGGAGTGTATGCCGCAATAGGACTTCATCCCATTCATCTCGGAGAAAAACGGCATGTAGACGAATTGGAGCTTCAGTCGGAGCTTCTTGCTCCGCACCGAGGTTCTGGCGAAGCCGGGTTCTCTGGTGCGGGGTTTGAAACAAAAGCAGAGGAGTTTGAGTATGAAAAGTACAAGCAACTTGCCCTGAGTTCGTCGAAGGGAAAGGTGGTGGCAATAGGGGAATTCGGCCTGGATTACTATTACGAGCCAAAGAACAAGGCAAAAAGAGAAGCGCAGCGGCGAAAGCAACAGACTGCGCTTGCCCTCCAGGTTAAACTAGCAGGAGAGTTAGATTTGCCCGTTATTTTACATTGTCGGAAAGCCCATGACGATCTTATCGAGTTCCTAAAAAGCTATAAGCTACAAGCTAAAAAGCTAAAAGGAGTTGTGCATTGTTATACCGGGGACTTAAAGCAAGCGGAGCGGTTTTATAATCTAGGGCTATATTTTGGATTCAACGGATTGATTTTCAAAAGAGTCCCAGCGCTCCCAGACCCAGAAGAGATCATTTCTTCAATACCTTTAGATAGGATTGTTCTGGAAACAGATTCTCCGTATCTTGCTGTGCCCGCAGAAGTTTTAACGAAGGCGGGTTCCGATTTCGTGGAACGCAACGAACCTCTCTATATAAAGTATGTTGCAGAGGAAATAGCGCGCATCAAGAAGATAAGTGGTGAGGAAGTTGCTTTAGCAACTACTAAAAACGCAAGGGAACTTTTTCGGATATAAAAAAGATCCGTTGTTAGCGGATCCTCTTTCGCCAGCCGAGAAAGCCAGGATGCTTGCGTGGTTCGTGTTCCCCCCACGTATTCGAATGCCAGAGATCAACGTCCACCGGAGGGCCTTCGTCTGGATGCTCTTCCTGCAGTTGAGAGCGTTTTGGAGTTCTTCCCGAGCTTATTTGCATCCAAAACCAGCGAGTCAATATGATAAGGAGTACTGATAGCGAAAGAGCAATGAGTGCGGCGATAATCAGCTTGAGTATTGCGTACACGTACCCTATTATTATCATCGCAACCCTCCGTTCAGCGTATTTTTACTGTATCATACATTATTGTTAAATCAAGTCAGCTTGCTCTCACTAAATTTATAGGGAGTATAATCCTTTCCTCTTTTTGATAAGACCGTCTTTCTCAAGAGCCGCAAGTATCTTTTCTGAGGTATAGGGACTCTGAGCTTCTTTTAAGAGGCGTTTGATCCTGCTCTTTGTTGCTATTTGATCTTGCTGATCTAAAAGAAAGCGCATGACTTTGGTGCGGAACGAACGGAAAGAACCTTCAAACTTGCTTTGTTTTGCATAGTGCCTGCTTCTTTTGTTTATCTTCTTGTCTTTTAGTACTGTTGCCCCGTAGTCGAATAAGGCATAGTGCCATTCTTTTGCGTTTTTGTTCCAAACTGCCTTTTGAGCAATAGGAAAGATCTTTGTGTCTGGCACATCTTTTCTTTTGGGAAAGAAGAAGTGAAGATACACTCTTCTAATATTTGTATCTAAGAATGCTTCTGTGCTGCCAAATGCAAAACAGGCAAGGGCTCGAGCAGTATACGGCCCAATGCCGGGCAAGATTTCCAGATCGCTCGGCAGCGGAATTTTAAACGACCGGCTGTTCAAATTTCCAGCGAAATTTGCCAGCCTGTGCTCTCGGCCCGCCACTCCGCCTTTGGCGGAGACCGTGCTGGCGGGCCTCCGAGGACTCGTTTGTAAATTCATTGCCTTCGCTTTTACAAGCATGTGCGCGGTTTCTTTGAGATATTTTGCGCGGCGCCAGTAGCCCAAGCCCTGCCAGACCTTGAGAAGGGTTTTATCTGAAGCTTGTGCAAGTTTTTCAAGGGTTGGAAATTTCTGGAGAAATTCTTTGTATTTTGGCAGTACTCTGGCAACTTGAGTTTGCTGAAGCATGACTTCAGATATGAGAATCTTGTATGGGTCTCTTGTGTTTCTCCAGGGAAGGTTCCTTCTGTGCGTTTTGTACCACGATAGGATATATTTTTGGAACTCCAGAATCGTCATCTTTCTATTATACACGGCATCCTTAGTGAGACTAAGGAGTCTTGAGTCTCACTAAGGAGCGCATGGACAAGATGAGGGAGATTGGCTACAATCTACTATTCAAATGGAACAGTATATACCTCAAAAAGTAGAGAAGAAATGGCAGAAAAAATGGGAAGAGCAGGGGCTGTATGCAGCGCAAGAAAAGTCTCCAAAACCTAAGCTCTATGTTTTAGATATGTTCCCATATCCTTCGGGAAACGGATTGCACGTGGGGCACGTTGAAGGATACACGGCAACTGATATCTATTCTCGGTTCAAGAGAATGCAGGGGTATAACGTATTGCATCCCATGGGATGGGATGCTTTTGGCTTGCCCGCAGAGAATTACGCCATTAAGACCGGAGTGCACCCAAAAGAAACAACAGAGAAAGCTATTGACACGTTTCGCCGCCAGATAAAAGACCTTGGCCTTTCATATGATTGGAGCCGCGAGATAGGAACGCAGACCCCGGAGTACTACAAGTGGACCCAATGGCTCTTTCTGCTTATGTACAAGAACGGGCTTGCGTATAAGGCAAAGGCAAATGTAAACTGGTGCGATTCTTGCAAGACCGTGCTTGCCAATGAGCAGGTTGTCAACGGATTATGCGAGAGGTCTAAAGACAGGGTAGTCCAAAAGGAGCTGGAACAGTGGTTCTTTAAGATCACAGATTTTGCAGAAGACCTTATCAACGATTTGGACAAGGTGGATTGGCCAGAATCTACTGTTCGCAATCAGAGAAACTGGATTGGGAAAAGCCACGGCATCAACCTTGATTTTCAGCTTGAACATTCAAAAGAAACAATATCCGTTTTTACCACTAGAGTAGATACTATTTTTTCTGGAACCTTTCTGATCTTAGCTCCAGAGCATCCTTTGGTAGGAAAGATTACTGCGCCCGAGCAAGCAGAGGAGGTGAAGAAATATATTTCCGAGTCTTCAAAGAAGAATGAATTGGAGCGAACAGAAATAGATAAGAACAAAACAGGAGTATTCACCGGAGCTTTTGCAATCAATCCTGCCAGCAAAGAACGAATGCCAATTTGGGTAGCAGATTTTGTTTTGGCAAATTATGGGACGGGCGCGGTTTTTGCAGACGCGCATGACGAAAGGGATTTTGAGCTCGCTAAGAAATATGATATTCCTCTTAAGGTATCGTTGAGACCTAAGGATGATGTGCTATGGGAGAAGGTAAAAAATCTGGAGGTATGTTATCCAGAAGAGGGCATTTTGGTAAACTCAATGCAGTTTGACGGGTTGTCATCTGCCCAGGCGCGGGAAAAAATCGCAGAATGGCTGGAGAGAGAGGGAGCTGGCAAAAGAACCATAAATTATCATCTTCGTGATTGGCTTATCTCTCGCCAGCGCTACTGGGGAGCCCCTATCCCTATTGTGTATGATCCCGCGGGAAACGCGCATCCTATTCCTGAAAAGCACTTTCCGTGGCTGCTGCCAACAGATGTGGAGTTTAAGCCGTCAGGGTATTCTCCCTTGGCAGACTCCCAGGAGCTTGCAGAAAGAACCGAGAAGATTTTTGGCAAAGGATGGAAACCCGAAGCAGACACTATGGATACCTTTGTATGCTCTTCTTGGTATTATCTTAGGTTTGCAGATCCTGATAACAAAAACGAGTTTGCCTCTAAGGAAGCAATGAAAAGGTGGCTTCCTGTGGATGTGTACATGGGAGGAGCGGAACATACGGTGTTGCATTTAATGTATGCAAGATTTTTTACCAAGGTACTGCACAAATTGGGCTACGTGGATTTTACAGAACCCTTCTTGAAATTGCGCCATCAAGGGACCATCCTTGCAGAAGATGGGCGCAAGATGTCCAAATCTCTTGGTAATGTTGTTAATCCAGACGAGGCGGTTGCCCAGTACGGGGCAGACGCCGTGCGCCTCTATGAGATGTTTGTGGGACCGCTTGCTGATGCAAAACCCTGGAATACAAAGAGCATTGTGGGGATAAAAAGATTCTTGGAGCGCGTGTGGCGTCTGCAAGAGAAGGTGCAGAGAGGGCGTAAGGATTCTGCTGAGCTGCAGCGCATCCTCCACTATACTATCAAAAAGGCAGGAGAAGATATGGCAACGTTTGAGTTTAATACGACAATCAGCCAGCTAATGATTTGCAGCAATGCCATGGAACAGGAAGAATCAATCAGTGCAGGCATTTGGGAATCTTTTGTGCTATTATTAGCTCCTTTTGCCCCGCACATTGCAGAAGAACTTTGGAGTGCGTTAGGACACGCAGAGAGCGTACATACCCAGACGTGGCCCGCATATGATCCAGAGGTTCTTATGGAAGAAACGGTGCGCATAGTCCTTCAGGTAAACGGGAAAGTTCGGGATATAGCAGAGTTGCCTCAAGGAGTTCTGGAGAAAGAGGTTCGGGCGTTTGCCTTGCAGAGCGATAAGATACAACGGTGGATGGCGGGCAAGCAGCCAAAGCGAATTGTTTACGTTCCAGGAAAATTACTCAACATCGTTGTTTGATAGTAACGTATGTGCGGCATTATTGGGTACATTGGGAAGGAAAACGCAACCCCGCTTTTGATTGAAGGCCTGCGCCGAGAAAGCTACCGTGGGTATGACTCTTCTGGCATTGTTGTGTTTGAAAAAGAAACGGCACACTATGTGAGAACCGTAGGAAAACTAGAAAAACTGGAAGAAGCGATTGCGCAAAATCTCTTTTCTGGAACCGTTGGACTTGGGCATAGCCGCTGGGCAACCCATGGAGGGGTTACCCAGGAGAACGCTCATCCCCATACAGACTGCAAAGATAATTTCTTCCTCGTGCACAACGGTATTATTGAGAACTACGCAGGTCTTAAAGAAAAGCTCGAAAAAGAAGGGCATCGTTTTACTTCCCAAACCGACACAGAAGTCCTCCCTCACTTAATAGAGCACTTCTTTAAAGGGAACCTAGAGCAGGCAGTAAAGGAAGTCTTGAAGCTTGTGCGCGGAGCATATGGCATTGCGGTGATCGCAAAACAAGACCCGGGAAAGATCGTTGTGGCACGGCTCTCGAGCCCCCTTGTACTCTCCATAAATGGAACTGGGGGTTTTGTGGCTTCAGATCCTGCGGCCCTCCTTTCTCATTCCAATAAAATGGTATTTCTTGATGACAGGGAAGTTGGTGTTATAGCCCCAGACAACTTTTCTGTTACGGATCTGCAGGATCGCCTCAAGGTAAAAGAGACAACCGAGTTAGATTGGACCATTGAGGAAGCGCAAAAGGGAGGATACGCGCACTTTATGCTCAAAGAGATTATGGAGGAGCCAGAAGCGATTGAGAATACAATGAGGGGGAGGTTGCTAGTACAAGAGGGCCAGATCAAATTAGGGGGGTTGAGTGCTCTTGAAGATAGATTACGAGAGATCGAACACTTGATTCTTCTAGCCTGTGGAACAGCGGCGCATGCCGCTCGAACAGGAGAATATATGCTGGAAGAATACGGGGGGATTTCTACGGAAGTTGACGTCGGCTCGGAATTCCGCTATCGAAAGCCGGTCCTTGATAAAAAAACTGCCATCGTCTGTATTTCTCAATCAGGAGAAACGGCAGATACCCTAGCTTCTCTGCGAGAGATGAAGCAGAAAGGAATTCTTGCTTTGGGAATTACGAATGTGGTCGGTTCAACACAGTCAAGAGAGACCGATGCCGGGATTTACACGAGATCGGGCCCAGAGATAGCGGTTGCTTCAACAAAAGCGTTTGTTGGACAGGTAACGGCATTGGCGATGCTCACCGTATACTTGGGGCGGCAAAGAGACATGGCTTTTGCCATGGGGAAACGGATCGTTTCTGAATTATCAGCATTGCCAGAATTAGCGAGACAGGCTTTACGGCAAGCGCCAGAGGTAGAAAAATTAGCTCGAAAATACAGGGACTTCAAGAATTTTTATTATATAGGAAGAAAATACAATCATCCAATCGCGCGTGAAGGAGCCCACAAGCTGAAAGAAGTTGCATATGTCCATGCTGAAGGGCTTCGCGCAGGAGAACTCAAGCATTGCGAGCTGGCTCTTGTTGATGAAAACTTTCCTACGATTGCTATTGCGACTTCAGACAGCGTATATGAGAAAATGATTTCTAATATCCAGGAGATCAGAGCCAGGAAGGGGCCTGTCATAGCTCTTGCAACCGAGGGCAATGAAGAAATTAAAAATATTGTTGACGATGTCATATATATCCCAAAGACGTTAGAGATGCTGACCCCGATTTTGTCGGTGATCCCTCTCCATTTATTTGCTTATTACATGGGCGTTGCTTTGGGCAGGGATATTGATAAGCCCAAGAATCTTGCCAAGAGCGTAACCGTGGAATGAGCATGAAGCCAAGAAAGAAGAATATTGTAGTGATCGGAGGAGGAACCGGCAGCTATACTGTGCTTTCTGGTTTGAAGAAATATCCCGTAAACCTGACCGCTATTGTTTCTATGGCAGATGACGGAGGGTCTACCAGAGTTCTTAGGGAAGAGTTTGGCGTGCTGCCCCCAGGTTCTGTGCGTCCTGCCATGGTCGCCCTCTCATCTCAAGAGGAAACCCTTGCAAAGCTGTTTTCTTTTCGGTTTTCTCAAGGGACTCTTGCTGGGCACAATTTTGGGAACCTTTTTCTGGTTGCTTTAACAAAGCAGCTGGGAAGTTTTGAGGAGGCGGTTGAGAGAGCCGCAGAGCTTCTGCATCTGAAAGGAGAGGTTGTGCCCTCAACACTTCAAAAGGTTACCTTATACGCAAAACTTGAGAATAATGCAGTGATCAAGGGCGAGGCAAACATTGACGTGCCAAAGCATAATGGAAATCTGCGGATCAAAAAAGTCTGGCTTGAACCCAAGGCAAAAGCCAATCCCAGAGCGCTCAAAGCAATACGACAGGCAGATCTTATCGTTATTGGCCCCGGAGATTTGTACACCAGCATTATTCCCAATTTTTTAGTACAAGGGATAGGCAGAGCGGTAGAAAAGAGCAAAGCGAAGAAAGTGTATGTCTGCAACATTATGACCAAATTCGGGGAAACAACAGGGTTTTGTGCAAAAGATTTTGTTGATGTTCTTGAAAGATATCTTGGCAAGGACGTGTTTGACTATATTGTAGTAAACATAAAGCGCCCGGATAGCAAAAGGATCAAAGAGTATGGGCACACGCGAGCTCGGTTTGTTGAGTATTCACCAGAGGATTCTGCAAAAGCGCATTTCTCTGTACTTGCTGGAGATTTTGTACGCAAAGCTGGTTTTATTCGCCACGATTCAGATAAACTGGCAAAACTTCTGTTTTCTCTTGTGGCAAGCAAGAAACAAAAGGGGCATCCATATGCACAGTGCATACGAATACCCCTGGAATGAGAGTTTCTGACCAACGCTATGCTTGAGCAAGTTGCTCTTGCTGAATAGAGCGAATTGCTTGGAAGACCCACTCTCTTGTTTGGGGGTCTTCTAGACCAGATTCATAGTGTCGGTCGCCTGGGTTTTGGAGCAATAGGACTGCAAGCGTTATTCCATGCCCCCAGTCATCAGATATGCGAAGGCCCCTGACCCTTTTTTCTCCGAGCGCGTCACGGCATAGTGCTAGGGCTTTCAGAATTTCTTCTTTGCTAACCTCAGGCATCACACCCCCCTTACCTCAATGAGCGTATAATCAGCAAGAAGCAAGCTAAGAATAATGTCAAGCCCCCTTCTTTTTTCCCCTAAGAAGTGTATACTATAAAGATTATGCAGGCAGTTATTCTTGCAGCAGGCAAGGGTACGCGTATGCGGCCCCTAAGCTCAAAACTTCCAAAGCCCTTGCTCCAAATTGGGGGTCAGAGGATTTTAGAGCATACCATTGACCAGCTGCAAGGCATTGTAGATGAAGTGGTTCTGGTGGTGGGATATCGAGGAAACCTTATTAAGAAATCTTTTCGTGACCAGTACAAGGGCATGAAAATGATCTATGCGTGGCAAAAAGAACAGCTGGGGACAGGAGACGCTGCCCAGCAAGCTTACCCCTATCTTGCAGGACCCTTTCTCCTACTCTACGGAGATGATATCTATTACAAAAGCGATATTCTAGAGATTATCAAACATTGCCCTTCTCTACTTTTAGGAAAGACTGACAACTCTTCTCAATTCGGTGTGGTTCAGACCAAGGGTAAATGGGTGGCCGGCATTATAGAAAAGCCAAAAAATCCAAGGAGCAGCTTGGTGAATGCCGGGGTGTATTTTGTGGATCCGTCCATCTTTCGCATTAAGCTCAGGAAATCAAAAAGGGGAGAGTACGAATTCACCGACTACATAAAAGCTCTTCTAAAAAAGGGAAAGCGCATTGGTTTTCATGTAACTGACCGTTGGAGGCCCATTACTACCCCAGAGAACCTGCGCGAGGCACGCTCGGCATTAATACAAAAACAAGAAGGAGATTACTAGCTTGACACACGTTCTTGATAGCGTACGATGAAAGTAGTTCCCTTTCTCTGAGGGGCAAGAGGATTTGCGGTGCCTCACTACCACCGTTTCTCCTTGAGCCTCTCTTCCTGGTTGCCGATCCTCCTGCGTGGACCTCCTTCGCAGGAGGATCGGCGGTACTTATTACCAAGGCAAGGGACCGTTCATCTTGAACGGTCGTTGTTTTTGAGAGGGAATTACGATAGAATGACAGCGTATGAATCCCGATAGTGATTTCATACACTATATATGAACAACGGGAATATAAATGCGCATATGCATCAGAGCATAACAAAAATTATCAATATAACATCACTATCGGGATGAAAGTTGTGGATATTTCCAGGATTGGGGCTTTTGCGGCGATGAATATTGCGGCAAAGGCGCTTGCTCAAGGCAAGGTGCTTGTATGCCCTACAGATACCATTTATGGATTTATAGCAGACGCAACAAACGCAAAAGCAGTTGAGAAGATCTTTCGCATAAAACACAGAAGAAAAGAAAAACCCCTGGGTATTTTTGTAAAAGACCTTGTCAGGGCAAAGAAGTTTGCCAAAGTTACGAAAACGCAGGAAGTATTTTTAAAGAAGGTATGGCCAGGTAAGGTGACAGTAGTTCTGCAGATGAAAAAGAGGTTCCCCAAGGGAGTTGGAATACGCAAAACTATTGGCATACGGGTGCCAAAGTATCATTTCTTAGATCTTCTTTTTAAAAAGTTTAACCATGCTCTAGCTCAAACTTCAGTCAACATTTCAGATACCCCGCCCCTTAAAAGAGTAAAGGATATGGTGCGGGTGTTTGGAAGGCGAAAATGGAAGCCAGACTTAATTTTTGACGCGGGCAAGCTTCCTTCTTCTCGTCCTTCCAAAGTTATTGATATGACAACAGAGAAAAGAAACATCATACGAAAATGAAAACACCATTGCAAACGTCAGATCCTACAGTGTATGAGCTTATAGAAGCCGAGCTCCAGCGGAGGAGGAAGGGATTGGAAATGATCCCTTCTGAAAATCATACATCTCCTGCGGTTCTTGAGGCTTTAGGCTCCATGCTTACCGATAAGTATTCTGAAGGGTATCCTGGCAGGAGATATTACGGAGGAAATCAGTTTATTGACCAAATTGAGAATCTTGCCATAGAGCGCGCAAAACAGGTATTTGGGGTGCCATACGCCAATGTGCAGCCATATTCGGGTTCTCCGGCAAACCTTGCGGTTCACGTTGCAGTATGCAGGCCAGGGGATACGGTTATGGGGCTTGATCTTACCCACGGCG
>Ga0155311_114_pt2 | contig 22929 bp, 18 predicted proteins | sample RifCSPhighO2_02_FD_106279 | JGI IMG/M metagenome (GOLD analysis project Ga0155311, IMG submission 106279) | Candidatus Wildermuthbacteria bacterium RIFCSPHIGHO2_02_FULL_47_12
GGTGACCTCCATGGCGAGGTCCGCCTGCCCGCGCGAAACGAGCGGACCGCCCTCGAGGAGATCTAATTCGACGAGCCGGAGGAATAGGCCTCTCTCGTCGGCCCAGCCGCCGGCTCTGGGATAAATAGCCGGCACAGCACCAAGGAGGAGAGGTTTTGACTGCACGTCTCACCTCTCCTCCCTCCAATTGAGTCCCGAATTCATTTCGAGATTCAACAGGAGTACTTTGAAAAGTTAGAGGGGGAACCTGTGCACATCGGATATGCACAGAAACACAACTTGACAAAGAAATAAGAAAGGGATACTATAATCATATATTCCGCAGACAGCAGGTGCCCAAAAAGGCATAAATCCTGCCGAGGAAAGCAACGTGCTTTTTGCCTGTGGGAATACCACAGTTTTTTATTTCGCTTCGTATATTCGTATCTATTCGTAATTCGTAGGACATATGCCAAAAACAAAAGCGCAAAAAGCAACAACCCTCAAGGGTTTAGGAGAACACGTCGAAAAACAACACTCGATCCTTTTTATTAACTACAAAGGAATCAAGGTAAAAGAACTGCTGGTCTTGAGAAAGCAGCTCAAAGATTTGGGAGCAAAACTCCAAGTTGCAAAAAAGACCCTGCTCAAAAAGGCTCTGCAAGAAAAGGGGATAGACATGGACTTAAAAGGAATGGAAGGGCAGATAGCAGCCATATTCTCCTTCCAAGACGCATTCTCGCCCATAAAGAGCGTGGCGGCATTCGCCAAGACGGCAGAGAATATAAAGATACTAGGAGGATATATTGAAAGCCAGGTAAGAGACGAGCGCGCCATGAAAGAGATAGCATCGCTTCCTTCAAAAGAGGAACTGCTTGGAAGATTAGTAGGGAGCATAGCTTCCCCCATGTCAGGATTCTTGACCGTTATGCAAGGAAATATTAAAGGTCTGGTTGTGGCATTAAACGCCATTGCAAACAAATAACATATACCTAACAAACACAATACTATGGCAGACGAAAAAGAAGTTGTGGAAGTTCCAGAGAAGTTCCAGGGTCTCGTCTCAAGCATTGAGAAACTTTCGGTGCTTGACCTAGCTGAACTCGTGAAAATCTTAGAGAAGAAGTTCGGAGTATCAGCTGCAGCCCCAGTAGCAGCAGCGGCACCCGCCTCCGCTGGAACTGCGGCGGACAAGGAAGAGAAGACTTCCTTCAATGTCCAGTTAACGGCAGTGGGGGACAAGAAGATCGAGGTTATTAAGGTAGTGAGGGACGCAACAGGAAAAGGATTGAAAGAAGCAAAAGATCTGGTAGACGCAGCAGTTGCCGCTCCTCAAGTAGTGAAAGAGAACGCCTCAAAAGAAGGGGCGAATGATCTCGTAAAGAAGTTTGAGGCGGCAGGAGCAAAAGTAGAATTGAAATAGTTTATCCCCACATTAATATATTAGTTGTGGGGGCTTACTCTGCCTCTATGGCAAACACCTTGGAACCTGCAAGAAGATACAGGGTGTTTCCGTTTTTAGATACCGTAAAGTCCAACAAGGGATCTTGAATTTCAACCATATATTGCTTTACCAAATCTCCGAATTTGGTTAGGAGAATAATCCTAGATTCTGCAGGGTCAAGAATATACAAATATGGAATCCCTGGAAATACCTTCACCATGGCTGCGTTCTCAATCAAAGGGAATACCAAGGGCTTCATATCCTCTTGCCAGAGCCCCCCAAAGTACCGCTCTAGTATATTGTCTGCCGTGAGGATCCACACATTTCCGTCAATGGCCATGGATTTTGCCTTGGCTGGCTTTTTCAATGATTCTTCGCGCATCCATGCAGACGGAGCCGCAGCGTTACTCAAAGGATCTTCGTATTTTGTTATGGACCCCTGCTGGGAATTCAGGATATAGATATTCTTGTCAAATCCTGCCATTCCTCCAAGAAAAGAAAGGCTGCTCAGGAGGAATGGCTCCATGCGCCCGTCTTGCTCTACGCGCAAAAGCGTATTTGGTTCTTCAAGGAGAAGCGCGGATCCTGCAAGAGAAATCCCGTTGCGTATGGCTTTTGAAGCAGAAAATGTCTTTCCTGTCTCGTTTTCCAAATCAAAGATAAAGATTGCGGGAGAGAAAGGATTGAAAAAATACAGAGACCTTTGTGCCAGGATCATGCTTTGAGGGATAAGATTGGTATTCTGTTTTTTGATATCCAAGAGAACCGCGGGATCCTTCACGGAGTGAATATTGTTTATTGCAAGGAGCTGCTGCTCCAGTTTTTCCTGGAGAGCGCTAAAGGTTTCCCGGAACGGAACCTCCTTGCCCGTACGCAAAGATGCCTTCTTCCACGCTTCCTGCAAGAGTATGTTCGCGCTCCTTGCGTCATGCAATTCCAGGGCGCTCTCTGCCTCCTTCTGGATCACCTGGATCTGGAGCATAACGGTTTGGGCTTCCCTTTGCAATTCCTTCTTTTCTCCCTGAAAGGCAAGGAATCCTCCTGCAAGCAGCGCGCCAAAAACCGCAAGCATGGCGATCTTCTGCCTGATTGGATCTTTCAGTGCAGGAAAAGACGTCTGTATTTTGGATACTGGAAAACGAAATAGCTGCGAAAGAGAAACGCGGAGCTTGGGAAGCTTCAAGGAAAACATGCTCTTCTTTAAGAAAGAGAGCGGGGGAGTGTGAGCAATGAGTTCCTCTGCAAGAACGGCAAATAGAATGCCAGACAGCCGAGAGAATATCTTGTTGTGTTTCTTAAAAAACAGCTGAAACTGCTTTGCGCCAGAAAGAGCGCTTATATCTGAAAGAATGTTCCCCCTCACCAAGGCATCGGCTATGTCTTTTGTAAGGACAATAAGCTTATCTTGGGCAAATGCCTGCAAAGAAACCGCATTGCCGAACAGTTCTGCGCCGTGTGAAGAACCTTGGAGATTTTTTCCAAGATCTACCACATTTGTTCCCCGCGCCATGAATACTTTTGAGCCCCCGGTCTTAGAAAACATGACAGAGGACTTCTTGCCAGAGTTCTTTATATGCAAAAAAACAATATGAAGATTGCCAAGCCAGTCTACGTTTCCCTTGCGGAGCTCCTGGGCAAAAAAGCCGTTTGTCTTTTGCAAGAGCGCGCGAAAAAAGGCGTCTTGAGACTTTACATCAAGAGACAGCGAGTATTCTTGGGAAATAAGTTTGGCAAGCTTTTGCAAAAGCCCCGAGTTTTGGGGAAGCGTATGGCTAAGCTCTCCAACGATGTAGAAATTGCCAAGTGAAGGATCTTTTTGGGGCTCTAATGAGAATACCTCAAAGAAACGGTCCTTCTGCGCCTTTGGGTTAAAGTAGTATTCAAAAACCTGCATTGCTCCATTATAGCCGACCTTTCTCTTTGAAGAAAGATATGATATACAACATGGAAGAGGGCATTTAGCTCAGCGGTAGAGCGCTTCGTTCACATCGAAGAGGCGACAGGTTCGACACCTGTAATGCCCACAAAAGAAAGGGCGGGGTAGATCATACCTCGCCCTCTACTGTCCTGTCCTCACACGTGGAAGACGGGATAGAGAACCCCCTGAGTCTGGCCATGATTATGGCCAAGCACAGTTGTATTTTCAGCCAGTTCGCCTCCCTGTGGGCACGGCGGGACAGGTTGTGGGGCTTCATGCCCCAAGCTGCCAGGTCTTCCAAACCTCTGGCCTCGTCCTCTGCCTTCCGAACAGAGTGACGCAATCGGCAGACCTCCTTATTAACGGTCTGCTGAGTCCCACGATGAAAGAACATTGCTTTCCCTCCACTGCATAACCATAAAGCATGCTTTAACCCGCTTGTCAACACCTTTCCGAATGAGCTATACTATTCAAAAGGTCGCATAGGACTAGTAAGACTAAAAACTACCAACTAAAAACTGAATCATATGGCAACTCAAGTGATAAAGAAAGATGGCTCAAAACAGCCGTTTGACGCAGAAAAGATAAAGAGGGCAATACAAGGAGCCGCGCAGGAAGCCGGTCTCCCAGAAGATAAAGCTTCCCAGGTAGCAACACAGGTTTCCAGCGTTGTGGTAGCACAAGCAGACGCACAAGAAGAAATAGCGACATCCGAGATACAGTCCATGATCCTGGCTGAATTAGACAAGGTGGAACCCAGCGTATCTGCCGCTTGGAGAGCATACGAAGCTTCAAAATCCTAGACCAGGTCTAGGTATAAATAACTTAGTTAAACTAAGTTTTAGACAGGGGCCGTGCAAAAGCGCGGCTTTTGTTATACACTAGATCAATATACAATACACCAATGGCAAGCAACCTTGTTTTGGATTTCGTTGTGTGGTTTGGAAAAGAGGTTCCGCTGACCATGCTTAAGGCATGGAGGAATACCCTATGGTTTGCATTCCACTATTTCTCCCTTTCCACCCTTGTGAGCACTCTTTTTTCTCCGTGGCGGCGCTATACCTGGTCACACAAGGGGGGATTTAGCATTGGAGGATACTTTGAAGCTGCAGCCAGCAATCTTTTTTCAAGAGTCATTGGAGCTGCCATGCGCCTGCCGATCATAGCAGTGGGGCTTGCTGCAGCAGCAATAGCTTTTCTTGCAGGGGCAGCGGTATTGATACTGTGGTTCCTGCTTCCTTTGATCATCTTTTTATTATTCTTCCATGGCATCAGAATTCTTTTTTAATATCCAGCAAAGCAAGGCCTGGGAAGCCATACTCTTTGGGCGGGTATTCCATACAAAAATAGCAAGGGCCGTGCGCAAAACCGCTCAATGGGTCCTATGGATCCTCTGCGGCATATTTACTACAGGGTTTTTCGCAAAAACACTTTCCCAGGAAACCCTTTCTCTGGCGCTCGCAGGGATTTTTCTCGTATCCGCTTTTGCAGGAACCCTCTTTCTCATTGAATCTTTTGGGGAATACCTGAAAACAAGACGCCCCCAACAGCAGTCAAAGAATCTTGCGGACGCGCTTTCTTTTGAGAGCGCTCATGCTCTCCAGAACGCATTATCTTCATCGCAGGCGCTTTTATCGCTTGTGCAAGAAAATCCAGAACTCCGTTTTGTGTTCAACCGGCTCTTGCTCAACTGGCAAAGCATACAAAAACAGCTTAAGCAGCAGCAAAAAACAGAGGACATCCCAGCGCTTGTTGAAAAAGCATTTACAATAGCGCAAGAGAACGGCCATAAAATCGTGGGAAAGGAAGATCTTCTGTGCGCGCTCTCGCATATTGAACCGGTCCTGCAAGAAACGTTACGAAAGCAGGATATAAGCCCAAAGGACGTTGGAAAAACCGTATGGTGGTTGAGCATACTTGAAGAGCAAATCAAAGAGCAAAAACAATGGTGGCAGGAAAAAAACTTAAGAAAGAAAGGGACTCTGGCGCGAGCGTGGACCGCAGGATTCACTCCCACTCTAGACCAGTTTTCCCTTGACCTTACCGAATCACTAAAAACGCAAAGCGCTTTGCGGCTTGTCGGCCACGCAAAAGAAGTAGCAGCCATAGAGCTTGCGTTGTCCAGAATAAAAGCAAACAACGCGCTTCTCGTAGGAGAGCCGGGGTCTGGCAGAAAAAGCATAGTGTATGAAATTGCCCAAAGAAGCATGCTTGGAGAAAGCGTACCGCAACTCAATTATAAGCGGGTCCTGGAGCTTAAGGTACCGGCACTCTTGGCTCACGTGCAGAACCAGGCAGAACGGGAAGCGTACCTTGACCAGATATTCAAAGAAGTGATCCAGGCAGGAAATGTCATTTTGTTTATTGACGACTTCCATAACTACGTGAGTCCAAAGAACCAGGGAAGGCCGGGAGCCCTGGATATTTCAGCCAGCATTGCGCGATACCTTGCAACCCCGTATTTTCCCATTATCGCCAACACCACGTTCTCCGGGCTCCATCAGGACATAGAACAAAACTCAAGCATACTTGGGCTCCTAGAAAAAGTGGAGGTTTCAGAGATATCTCCTGAAGAAACATTCCAGGTGCTCTTCCAGCTTGTGTTCCCCCTAGAGAACAAATACCGCAAGTTCATTCCGTACCAGTCCATACGAGACATTGTGAAGCTGTCTGAAAAATACATTCAGGCGGTCCCGTTCCCGCAAAAAGCAGTAGACCTTTTGCAAGAAGCAATGGTATTCTTGAGCCAGACAAAAGACAAAGTACTGCTTAGCTCGCACATTGCTTCTCTGGTATCCCAAAGAACGCACATACCAGTAGGGGATCTAGAATCGCAAGAGAAGGAAGTGCTTTTGAACCTGGAAGATCTCATCCATAAAAGGATCGTGGACCAAGAAGAAGCAGTGCAAGAAGTTTCTTCTGCCTTGCGCAGGGCACGGACAGAGATAGGATCAAGGAAAGGGCCCATGGGAACGTTCTTATTCTTAGGTCCCACCGGAGTAGGAAAGACAGAGACCGCAAAAGCATTGGCCGCCATATACTTTGGAGCAGAAGAACGCATGGTGCGCCTTGATATGTCAGAGTACCAGAATGTCCAGGATACAGAACGCTTGCTTGGGTCTGCAACCCAAGAAGGAACATTCTGCACGCAAGTCAGAGAAAACCCATTTTCCCTTATTCTTCTAGACGAACTGGAAAAGGCCCACCCCAACATTCTCAACCTGTTCTTGCAGGTCCTGGACGAAGGGCACATTACCGATGGCATTGGAAGAAAAGTAAGCTTTCAGCACACCATTATTATCGCAACCTCAAACGCGGGCAGCCAACTCATACTACAAGCGCTCAAAGACCAAAAAGATTTTATAACCCTGAAAGAAGAGATCGTTGATTACTTATTCAAAGAAGGAATATACCGGCCAGAGTTCCTCAATCGCTTTGACGCAGTGGTGTTGTTCAAGCCCCTTGCCAAAGAGTATCTCTTGCAAATAGTGGATCTTATGCTCTCAAAGCTCAAAAAGAACCTTGCAGAACGCGGCATTGAATTCTCTGCGACCCAACCTTTGAAAGAGAAGCTTGCGGAACTTGGATACGATCCAAAGTTTGGGGCCAGAAACCTAAAACGCATTATCCAGGACAATGTGGAGAATGCATTTGCGGTTGCTTTGTTGCGAGATACCATTACAAGAGGGGACAAGGTCGAAATGCAAGAAGACTTTACCATTACAAAACTATGAAAAAACCAGAAGACTATTTCAACAATGGAGAGGTATACGTCTGGAAAGAAACCTTTGCGGTCGCAAAATCAAAAAAGCCCCTGCCAGACGCAGTGGTTACTATTCAAGACAAGAATGAGATCACGGTGATTATAGACCAGGAAAAGCTTGAAGCGCACAAAGACGATCTTGTGGAAATAGATAAGGATTGGAAAATCATTACCTTTGATATGCTCTTGCCCTTAGATATGGTGGGCTGGATAGCAAAAGTATCGGATATTCTTGCAGACGAGAAGATAAGCATACTCATCCTTTCTGCCTATTCTACCGATCACGTGTTGGTCAAAACCTCCGATCTTGAGAAGGCGGTCAACAAACTCCAATCCATGGGCTGCAGGATAAGCGAGAAATAAAATCTGGTACCATTCCATGCCTAGACAGATAGCACAAATTGTGCTATTTTGTTTTCAGAAAAGGAGGCGCGAAATGCCACTAGTGGTAGTCACTCGGGGTCCCGAAATAACCGACGAGAGGATCAAGCCCCTACTAGACCATCTTCGCCAGATCGTAGCAGAAGAGCTCACTGTTCCAGGAACAGACGGCGAGCTCAACGCGAACGAGATCGAAGTAAGGGTCCAGGAAACTAGATCTCTTGACCAAAACGTACCGCACATTGCCATTACCATTTGGGCAAACGAATACCCAAAACGGTTGGCAAATCTTGATGAGCGCCGCCGCCGCATCGCACAAAGAGTTCGAGATCTCATCCCAGATGTGGATGGAAATCTCTGGATTCTTTTACAGCCCGGATCATTTGAAGAGTGGAAGGCCAAAACCAGCTCCAATTGACATTCATTGTTATGCGGAGCTTTTTCTTTTCCTCCACTGTGTAAAACATGGGGAGAAACAAGCCTTTTTAAGCTAAATCTACATATGTATAGAAGTGGTTGACCTGGGTATATGGGTGGGATATAGTGGATATGTAGTGGGGGCCTGTGGATAAAAGTGGGGATAAGTCCTTAGAACTGTGGATAACTCCGAGGCCCCTTAAAGGGGCCGAGGACCCCGCCCTCTATGCCCATGTATTACGTATATGTTCTATCACAGAAGCGATACGCCACCGATTTCTATATCGGATTCACCGAAAACATAGAACAAAGATTAGCGCAACATAAGAGAGAATACCCAAGCGAACTTTTATACTATGAAGCATACAAATCAAAAAACGCTGCAAGAGATCGAGAGAGGAAACTTAAATTTTACGGAAGCGCTTGGCGAGCACTCAAGAAAAGAATACCAGGCTTAGAGGGCGGGGTGTCGTCCTCAAAATAAATTTTCGGACTCCATGTTCATCGGAGAATACACATACTCAATAGACGATAAAAAGCGCCTTGCCATTCCTCCTAAATTTAGAGAGGTTTTAGGAAAGAAAGCTGTTATTACTAAAGGACTGGATACCTGTCTTTTTTTGTACCCAATCAAAGAGTGGGAAGTGGAAGCTGAAAAACTTGGGAACCTTCAATCATCTCAGACATCTGCCAGAAGCTACACAAGAATTATGCTCGCATCTGCGCGAGATGTTGAGTTTGACGCATTAGGAAGGATTCTGCTTCCTGAATATCTTAAAGAATGGGCAGGGCTTGGAAAGAAGGTTGTGGTAACTGGCGTCTACAAGAAAATTGAACTATGGGATGAAAAGAAATGGACAGAATACAAAGAGAAAGTTGAACCGAATATGGACAGCATCGCAGAAAGCTTAAAAGAGTACGGCATCTAGTATGCATATTCCTGTTTTGAAAGACAAAGTCATAGAATACCTAAAGCCAAAGCCAAATGAACATTTTATAGATTGCACAGTGGGGCAGGGAGGACACGCCATGGTCATTCTTGAAAAGACCGGGCCCAGAGGAAAAGTCCTGGGCATAGACCAAGATTCCGCATTTCTGTCCCAGCTGCAGAAAACCCTCCAAAAGCAGTACAAGAGTCGCCTGATACTAGCAGAAGGAAATTTTGCACATATTACAACTATTGCGCAACAAGAAAAGTTCAAACCAGTACACGGCATTCTCTTTGACCTTGGATTCTCATCTCTGCATATTGAAGAAAGTAGAAGGGGATTTTCCTTTCAGAAACAAGAGCCCCTAGATATGCGCTACTCTTTGAACAATCCAATCACCGCAGAAAAGATAGTGAACTACTGGTCAAAAACGGACATTGAAAGAATCTTAAAAGAATACGGCGAAGAGCAGTTTTCAAAAGAGATAGCGCAGGCAATTGCAGAACAACGCGCAAAAACCCCTATAGTGAAAACTACGCAGCTGGTCAACATAATAGAGAGCGCAACTCCCAAATGGTACCACAAAAAGAAAGCGCACCCTGCAACAAAAACATTCCAGGCCTTGCGCATTGCGGTGAACGCTGAACTAGAGAATATAAAAGAGGCGCTGCCCCAGGCAATAGGGCTCTTGGAGCCCGCAGGAAGAATAGCGGTCATATCCTTTCATTCTTTAGAAGACAGGATCGTAAAGAACTTCTTTAAAACCCATCCATTGCTGAATATGATCACAAAAAAACCCATTACCCCTTCATTGCAAGAGCAGAAAGCAAACCCCAGGTCACGGTCTGCGAAATTAAGAGTTGCCTTGAAACTCCCCGCCAAAACATGAAACTTATATCCACACTCTGCATTGCCTTTGCGGGCGTACTTGGGCTTCTCTACGTTCTGCAGGTCAACGCGCTAACCAGCCAGACGTATCGTATAGGAGAGTACGAAAACGCAAAACAGCAGCTTTCAGACAACGCCAAGGAGCTAGAAGCAAACGCAGTACGCATTCTTGCGATGAAGAACCTGGAAGACCTTGCAGCCAGCATGAACTTTGAGAAGGCGCACAGCATCTCATACGTGAAAATGGCAGAACCCGCAGTGGCCTCGTCATTCGCAAGATAATGCAGTATGGACGTATGAAATCCTGGAGAATCATAGTCCTTCTTGCGTGCCTCGTGGTATTGGGAACGGCTCTCCTGGGCCGTTTATCATATCTGCAGATCTTTCGCCACGGCTTCTACAAAGCGCTGGCCCAAGGCCAGCAAGCTTTTCCCTACGTTGCAAAAGGAGAACGGGGAAACATCTTAAGCCAGAACAAACAAGGAGATTTCCATACGCTGGCAACTCATGATTCTATCTTTATTGCTTTTGCAACTCCGCCTGAAGTAGAAAATCCTCAAGAAACGGCAAAAATGCTGGCAGATATCCTTGGCCTTCAAGAACCTTTTGTCCAAGAAAAGCTTTCCCATGCAGAAAGTTTGTTTGAGCTGTTAAAGCGCAAACTCTCGCTCCAAGAGCAACAGGCGATCGCGCAAGCGGCTCTGCCTGGCATATACCTAAAAGAAGAAAGCGTGCGGCAATACCCCCAGGAAACATTTGCATCTCAACTTTTGGGCTTTACCAATCAAGACGGACAGGGCCAGTACGGCCTAGAAGAACACTACCAAGAAGAGCTAGAAGGAAAAGAAGGTTTTTTCACCTCCATACGGAGCGCGGGAGGATATCTCGCCTCAGAATCCAAAGAAGCTCTTGAAGACGGGTCTGATCTTTTGCTCACCATAGATTACAACATTCAAGCCCAGGCAGAAGCATTGCTCCGCAGAGAACAGCCAAAGCTCAAGTTCGAAGCAGGGTCCATCGTTGTCATAGATCCTTCTTCGGGAAAAATCCTGGCTTTAGCCAATACCCCGGGTTTCAATCCTAATGAGTATGGAGGCGTGAAAGATCTCGCGATATTCCAGAATCCAGTCATCCAAAGCTTATTTGAACCAGGTTCCGTTTTCAAACCCCTTACCATGGCAGGAGCCATTGATGAGGGCGCCCTAAAGCCAGAGAGCACCTTTGAAGACAAAGGGGTAGTCCGCATTGGAGGATACAAAGTATTGAACTATGACGAACGGATATGGGGCACGAGATCAATGACCGAGGTATTGGAGTTTTCTATTAACACCGGCGCGGTATTTGCCCAGCAGCAATTGGGAAACGAAAAGTTTCTCCGGATGTTAGAGAAATTCGGCATGTTCTATCCCACAGGCATTGATCTGGCAGGAGAAGCATATTCTACCAACCAGGCATTAAAAAAGGGGTATGACATTAATTTTGCAACCGCCTCATTCGGGCAGGGAATTGAGATAACCCCCATGCAGTTAATGCGTGCCTACATGGCCCTTGCAAATAAAGGGGTCATGGCAAAACCATACGTAGTAGAAAAAATTATGAAAGAAGGCGCGGAATATAGTACAAAGCCCGAATTCTCCTTGCCTGTTATTTCTTCCAAAACAGCCAATTTGGTGACCCAGATGATGGTTAATGTGGTTGAAAAAGGATTTTCCAAAAGGGCAAAGATCCCAGGATACTATCTTGCGGGAAAGACTGGAACTGCCCAGGTTCCATGGTCAGCCCTAGGCCAGAATAGATCAGGATATTCTGACAAAACAATACAATCATTCGTGGGATTCGCGCCCGCATACGACCCAAAATTCCTTATGCTGGTAAAACTGGATAACCCCCAGGCAAAAACTGCAGAATATTCTGCCATGCCTCTTTTTCGCGAATTAGCAAAGTACATTATTGATTACCTTGAAATACCTCCCGACTACGAGGTAGAATGATATATCTGTTTTGCCGAACGATTCGCGTACCGCGGTTCGGCAAGACAGAACCCGGATTTGCAGTATCCGCCCCTCGGGGACTCGGGGCGCGCAAATCCCCAAAAAGACAAGCAGTTGTCTTTTTGGCCTCATCGTCTAGCCTGGTCTAGGACACTAGATTCTCATTCTAGGAACTCGGGTTCAAATCCCGATGAGGCCGCCCGCATATAGCGCAAACTCCTCATTCTCCGTATAATAGACAGATGACACCATCATGGCATAGTCTTTCTATAGAGAATGTCGCGCAACTCCTGGAAACAAATGTCGCCCAAGGGCTCACTCAACAGGAAGCGGAACAAAGAAGAAAAGTATACGGACCAAACACTCTTGGCGAAGAAAAATCAACTTCTGCGTTTTTCTTGTTCCTCTCGCAATTCAAGAATCCATTGGTGCTTGTGCTTTTGTCTGCAGGGATCATAACTCTGCTCCTTGAAAAATATACTGACAGCGTTGTCATTTTGGGTGCCATGCTTATCAATGCCTGTATCGGGTACCTCCAAGAACACAAAGCGACAAAAGCCCTATCAGAACTCAAAAAGGTGCTGAAATACAAATCGCTGGTTCTGCGCAACGGAACAGAGAAAGAAATACCGCAAGAACATCTTGTTCCGGGAGATATTATTTTTCTCCAGGAAGGAAGTAAAGTTCCTGCTGATAGCAGAGTGATAGAATCATGGGATCTCAAGATACAGGAGGCTGTACTTACAGGAGAATGGCTGGCTTCCAGAAAACATGCAGAACCAGTATTGGCAGGAACGCCTGTTGCAGACCGGGATTCTATGGCATACATGGGAAGTATCGTAGAAGAGGGCAGGGGAAAGGCAATGGTTGTTGCAACTGGAGCCAACACAGAGGTAGGGCGCATCGGAACCTTGCTCCAAAAAACAAAAAAGGAAGAAACGCCGTACCACCAAAAACTCAAACACCTGTCTTCTCTTATTGGAGTTCTCGTTCTGATTGCCGCTTCTCTCATATTCCTAGGAGGACTTGCAACAGGAAAAGATATCATCGAGATGTTTACGGTAGCGGTGGCCATTGCGGTAGCCGCCATACCAGAGGGGCTACCCGCAGCCATGACCATAGTATTGGCCATAGGCATGCAGCGTATTCTTGCCCAAAAAGGCTTGGTACGCCACTTGGCTTCTGCTGAAACTCTCGGAAGCACTTCGGTTATAGCAACGGATAAAACCCTCACGCTTACCGAAGGCAGAATGGAACTTGAAGAGATCGTACCCTTTTCAAGAAACGGGAAAGAAGACGTTTTGGTCACGGCAGCTCTTGCAAATAGAGCATCTATTGAAAATCCTTCTGCAATGCCCAAAGAGTGGCGCATCATAGGCAAACCTACCGATATAGCGCTGGTGCGTTCGGCAATGGAAACTGGCATTTCCAAGGCCGCACTGGAACAAGAAATGCCTCTCGTATTCAAAATTCCTTTCAGCGCCCAAACTCCCTATACCGCATCCTTCCATCAAACATTCCAAGGAACTCTGCAATGCCATGTTGCAGGCCTCCCAGAAACCGTTCTCTCCTTATCGCTACTTATGCCAGAAGAGAAAGAACGTATGGCACAAAAACTTGAAGAGTTAGCGCTAAAAGGCCTACGGATTATTGCGTGCGCAAAAAAAGAACTCCCCAAAATTCCTTCTTCTTTCCCACAGGAAGTCTCACGGCTCCAATTTTTAGGTTTTATTGCGTTTAAGGATCCTTTGCGCAAAGGGGCAAAAGAAGCCATACAAGAGGCGCAAAAAGCAGGGGTCCGCATTATTCTTGTAACGGGGGACCATCCGCTTACCGCTCAAGCGGTAGCAAGAGAGCTTGGAATTCCGCAAGGCGACGTATATGCAAGGGTAGACCCTGCAGAAAAAATGCGCATCATTGAATCCTGGCAGGCAAAAGGAGAAGTCATAGCTATGACAGGGGACGGAGTGAACGACGCTCCTGCGTTAAAGAAAGCTGACATTGGGCTTGCACTGGGATCTGGCACTGATGTGGCAAAGGAAGCTGCAGACCTTATTCTTCTCACCGACAACTTTAGCATCATACCGGCAGCCATACGAGAAGGCCGGGTGATCATAGACAACATACGCAAAATTATCACCTACCTTGTTTCGGGCTCCTTTACCGAAACTATTCTTATAGGAGGAAGCTTGCTCGCGGGACTTCCTCTTCCTGTCACAGCTCTCCAAATTCTCTGGATAAACCTTGCAGAAGATGTGCTACCAGGAGCCGCCCTTGCCTTTGAAAAACCGCAGGACGATGTCATGAAACGGAAACCCCTGAAGAGACGAGAGTCCTTGCTCACAGGAGAGATGAAAACGATCATGTTCTTTGCCAGCGTAATTACCGATTTTCTGCTCTTTGGGCTGTTCTGGTGGTTGTTGCAGGGAGAATATTCTCTTTCGCACATCCAAACATTCATCTTTGTGGGGCTTGGACTAGACTCCCTTTTCTACGTATTTTCCATGCGCAATCTCCGGGAAAACATTTGGCGCTACAATCCTCTGTCCAATCCCTTACTCATAGGAGCTGTGGCGCTGGGATTCTCTCTGCTGTTTTTGGCAGTATATACGCCCTTCCTGCAAACACTCTTGAAAACCGTTCCGCTCTCGTTCCTTGACTGGATATTGCTTGGAGTACTTACGGTTATAGACGTTACGATGATCGAAGCCACAAAATGGGTTTTCATAAAGCGTGAAGCCAAACTTAGTTCGACTAAGTTTCAAATACTGTGCTAAAATACAAGCATGAACGAGATAATTCTTCTGGTTATTATCCTGGCCTTGGCTGGAGTCATTGCGTTTTTGCTTTTGGGACGAAATAAAAAGGGAACTACCGCAGACAATTCTCTCTTGCTTATACAAAACCAGCTGCAAGACTTGCGCAATACCGTGGACGAAAAGCTTGGAAGCTCGGCTAAAATGTTCCAACAACAGTTTAAAGACAGCACCACCATTATTAAAGAGGTGACAGAGAAGCTTACCCGGCTTGACGACACTAACAAGCAGGTCTTGAACTTTTCAGACCAGCTGAAAAACCTTCAAGACATATTAAAAAACCCAAAACAGCGTGGCATTCTGGGGGAATACTACCTGGAAACCGTATTAAAAAACGTACTTCCTCCAGGGTCTTATCAAATGCAATACGGGTTTAAAGATGGTTCCATAGTAGACGCAGCCATATTCGTAAAAGAGAAGGTTATCCCGGTAGATTCCAAATTTTCTCTTGAGAACTACAACCATATTTTAGAATCAAGGGAAGCTGCAGAACGGGAACGCTTTGAGAAGTTGTTCCGGCAAGATCTTAAGAACCGCATTGACGAAACTTCCCAGTACGTAAAACCAGAAGAGGGGACTATGGACTTTGCTTTTATGTTCATTCCGTCAGAAGCAGTGTTCTATGATCTTCTCGTGAATAAAATGGGATCGGTTGAGGCCTTAGACCTTGTAGAGTACGCCTTCAAGGACAAGCATGTCATTATCGTTTCTCCAACTTCGTTCTTGGCATACCTTCAGACCGTACTGCAGGGCTTGCGCGCCTTGCAAATAGAAGAGTCTGCCAAAGAGATACGAAAACGAGTAGAGGATTTAGGACGGCATATTGCCAGCTACGAGATGTATATGAAGAAGCTTGGGAACCATTTGGGGACCAGCGTCAACACCTACAACATTGCATACAAAGAACTGGGCAAGATAGACAAAGATGTTCTCAAAATCACAGGGGAAAAAGAACGAAACACAACCGTCATGGAGCTAGAAAAACCGCAGAACGCAGACGAGGAGAATTGACTTTTCTCTGGTTTCCTGTATACTTTTCTATATGTTCTCAATCATTAAAACAGGGGGAAAACAATATATTGTAAGCCCTGGACAGAAACTTAAGATAGAAAAACTCCTCAACCAAGAAGGACTGCCTGCGCAGGCAGGGGAGGAGATTGTATTTGACCAAGTATTGCTTCAAGAAACAGACAAAGATACAAAGATTGGAACTCCATTCGTACAAGGCGCAAAGGTAAAGGGCAAAGTGATACGCCAAGGAAAAGGAAAGAAAATCATCGCATACAAATACAAGGCAAAGAAACGAGAACACTCAAAGAAAGGACATCGGCAGTTATTCACCGAAGTAGAGATCACTGAAACATGAAAATGAGTAGAGGGCTGACCCGCGTGGTCAGCCCTCTTTTGTTCTTGCCTTTATTGCTTATCCTGGCGGATTGCGAACTCTTTTGAACCGTCCCGCCAAGAAGTCGGAGAACAACATGGCGAAATAACCAAGGCCCGCTGCAAGGCCTACGAAGGCAGCAGGAGACCATTGGCGTTCGCCCATCGCCATTAGAACAACCATCCCTATCCCTATGAAGCCCAATATATACTGGGCCGCAAAGTAGACGAGATGGATTCTGCCGACGCGCGAGACCACCCCAGTTTGGGGATACGCAGAGTCTGGATTGTGGCTCGGCAACATATAGATCCAATGCCACAACGCCGTCCAGAAAACTCCTGCCAAGAAACACGAGACTGCTATCCATGCTGGCAAAGGCCATCTCTCCACTAAGACATACGCAATCGCGAAATCCATGGCAGAGAGAAACCAAAAATCTCCCCACTTAAAGAAATTGTAATCCTTCAAGTAGAGGATTTTTCCTCTCGCAGGAATTTTCCCCTGCGCAGCCAATTTCGTCTCTGTATCAAAAAGGATGCCACAGAACACCTTGTTTAGAATAACAGCAAGAAGCCCTATGATGATCCCTACCACGATTCACGTCCTTCCTGACGTTTCCGCCCCATATTTTCAGTGTGCTGTAGCTAAATCATACCACTTTCGTAGTATTTGTCAAATCATCCAAACTGGGTTTGGAGTTCTTCAAAAATATCGCCCCAGCCCTTGACGCTCTGATGAAGGCGCTGGCGCAGGTTTTCCAATTCCTCTTTTGCTGCTCCTCGGTGCTCAAGCTCTCCAAACATCATCTGGATTCTTGAAAAAGGGATCTGCCATACTCCGTCTGACCCGTCGATCAAATCGAGATATGTATTGTAGTAAAACTCAATACACTCTGCCACTAAAGCAAGGTATTCTTCTTTTGAATTACGCTCCATGCGCTGTATAGCCGCGTCATACGCAAGGCAAAGGAGGCTAGAAACTTCTCCCGCGCAAAAATACGGATCATACTTTGCGTGGTTTTCAATATGCGCAATCTTCTGAAGCCCTGCATGAAGCTCTTGCAAAGAGAGCGGACGGCTGCCCGCAATAATAGGGGAACGAAGAACAATTTTCGCGTGAGGCCTCACCCATGAACCCGCGTTTGAAGCTTCTGCCAAAAACTGAAGGTCGGCATGCAAAGGATCTTTGTAGAGATCTTCAACCTGCTTGCCAAAGCCATACTTTATTGTTACGCAAGAACCGCTCACTTCAGTACTATCGGGAACCGCTCTCTTGTTCTGTATATCCCAATACACCGCAAGCGCAACTACGTGTTTGCAATAATCTTCGTTGAGCGCATACGGACATGTGCAATATCCCTTGAGATATTTGGAACCCTGTCGAAATTCCACCTCGTACGGAGAGGAGCCGCGCACAATAGCAGATAATCTTTTTTGCTCTTTTGCGACATTCTGCACTTTGCCTTGTTTTGCGTACTCAACTCCGCGCCAAAAAATATCTTCTGCGGTATTGGCAAGGATATACCTGCTCAAGCGTTGAGAGAACAGATCCATACGATAGCTACAGAGAGAATTCTTCTCCTGGAGATTCCTGATATTGCATATCTTTTGCCAAATCGGTAAAGCTTACGGTACGCTCGTTAAAGTACAATTTTACCGAACCTACCGGGCCGTTGCGGTGCTTAGCAATGATAATCTCTGTGATACCCTGATTTGTGGGATCTGGCTTGTATTTGTCCTCGCGGTAAATGAAAAGCACCACGTCCGCATCTTGTTCTAAAGATCCAGATTCTCTCAAATCAGAAAGACGAGGACGCTGAGGGGTTCTCTGCTCTACCGCTCTTGAAAGTTGAGACAAGGCAAGGACAGGAACGTTTAATTCTCTGGCTAATCCTTTCAGCGATCTGGAGATTTCTGTAATCTGCTGAACAATTGGAACTTGGCTATTCCTGGGGTCAATAAGTTGGAGGTAGTCAATGATCAACAAGCCTAAACCATGGTTTGCCTGGAGGCGCCTTGCCTGAGCCCTCATCTGAAGCATATTCTGCATAGAACTGTCCTCAATAAAGATTGGGGCTTCAGAAAGAGTTCCCATGGCTTGCTGGATATGCGAAAAATCATTTTCATCTCCATCAGAAGAAAGTTTTCCTGTTCTTAAACGCCATAAATCTACTCCTCCCTGTGAAGCGATGAGCCGGTCTATGACCTGGTCTTTTGACATTTCCAAGCTAAATACGCCCACAGGGATTTTATGATTTACCGCAACGCGCCTGGCAATATCCATGGCCAGTGCACTATTGTGAATGACAATATCATTCGCAATAAAGTTATGCGTGCCAGGAACAGTAAGGTCATATACTTGGGCATTTCCTGCGGATTCAATACTTACAATACGATCCCAATAGATATCGCTTTCCGATACGATTCTAAGTTTTTCTGAAGAGAATGCATCTGCAAGGAGAGCAACTGTTTCTCTTCGAGGCTCACGGCGAAACGCATGGATATTATGCGTGGAAGACCTCCCCATCCGTTGATAGACAGAACGCCAACTTTCTTCTCCCTTCGCAGAAAGAATTTGATTCCAAATCCCCATTGGAATAGTATCATTTGTCCATGTCTTCTGCTGTTTTGCTAATCTTTCACGGATGATGTGAAGCTCATCCTCTTTTCTGTACATACCGATTCTGTCGATAAACGTAATGAGATTCTCTGCGCTATGCGCTTCAAGCTCATAGGCAGGGTAATACTTTTCATTATATTTCACATGTTTATACCGAAATCGTGCAACAATACCAAACCGCAAGAGAAGATGCTGAACCTGCAATGCTAATTTTTTAGAAGAAGAAGCATACGAAAGATGATAGTCGTCATCCTTTCCCTTCCAGAAACTGCCATCGCAAGAAAAAAGACGATTCAGAAAAAGAGAAAGTTCCTCTTTAGGAAGAGTAAAAACGCTCTGCGGCAAACATTTTTCTATTGCAAGCTTTCCCATCATCCCTGTTTCTTTTAAGAATTCTGTGACCGAGTTTTTTGGACAAAGCTCTTCATAAACTCTGTTTAGTTTCTCGATGTGTTCTGAATGCTTCGCCTTTTGCCTCAATACACTAGAGATTCGTTCCCATATCTCGGGCGTTGGAAGAGAGTGTCCGTTTAACGTATAACTTATGGTTTGATATACGCAAGAAACTGCTACTGCGAACTGTTTTTGCGTATACCCGCTAGTACGCACCAACTTTTTGAGTTCAGTGCCCCATTCGTGCAAAAGTCGTGCTCTTTCTCGCGGATATTTTTTTTCTGAAACTCGGAAATCTATAGCAGAAGTACCTTGTTTAAAATTCTTACGAACTTTTACCGATTTGAAATAAGAAATTGCTTCCAAAAAATCATGTTCAATTTTTTTGTTTGCCGTGGTAAACCGAGGACAACTATTTGTAAGACCACCCTCTGTGGCAAAGTACGCAATTGCTTTCACCTTATACACAGGAAGTGGGCGGTTCCCAAAAACAGGGATGGTGCGCGGCACCGCAATACGTTCACCCGCCTTGAGTTCCTCGAGCGATTTCCATCCTTCTACGGTCAAAAATGGATGAGTAAGAGTTGCCCGTATCTCTTTCCCCAGGCCGGTACGAAGCACAAAGGTTTTTCGTATACCATTATTCCAAAAGTCGCTTATTGGAATAGACCGTAGTCTATGCTCCATATCTAAACTTACAACGGAGGTTTGCCTTTTTTGTCTTACTAATTCTGCAATAGCATGCACTGCTCCTGTTTCCGGATCAACTACTTCTGTATCACCTGTGACGCATTTCCCCAAGCTTGGTCTAGCTGCCAAAATAATAAGATCAGACTTTTGAAATCCAGAAAGAATATTGTCTAGGTCTGCAAATCCGCTGGGGACTCCTCGTGTGCCTCCTTCATGCTTTGAAAGCTTGTCAATGCGTTCAAACGCTTCTTCCAGGTCATCTTTCACCGCTACAAAGTTGCGGGACATGGAACGCTGGGCAATGGAAAAGATACTGGACTCTGCTTTGTCTAACAAAACATCGGGGTCTTCATTCTCATCATATCCCATAGACCCTATCTCATAGGACACGGAGATGAGGTCCCGCAGGATCCTTTTCTTCTGTACGATCTTTGCATACGTTAACACGTGCGAAGCAGTGGGCACGGTGTTAATAAGCTGGGTTAAGTACGTATTCCCGCCGATTTCCTCTAAGTTATTGTTTTCTTTGAGCCTGCCCGCGGCAGATAAAACATCAATGGGATCTCCTTTTTCAAAGAGCTCCTGCATTGCCCCATAGATCATCTTATGAACAGGCTTGTAGAAATCTCGGGGCTCTAAAAAGTCAGCAACCTTGACCATTGCATCTCTATCTAGCATTAAAGACCCGAGAAGGGACATCTCAGCTTCTATGCTCTGTGGAGGAAGTTTGTCTGGAGATGAGCTTTTTTTATTTGCACTAAAGTCAGCCATAATGCCATATCTTATCTCTCTTCCTTATCCTTGGCAAATGACGCTTTTTTGAGCTTCGGGCCCTTCTCAGTATCTTCCAACCGCCAGCCTTTTGATTCTATTCGTTTCCGTACTTCATCCGCCTTTTTCCATTCTTTGTTTGCACGATAGAGCTCTCGATTTTGGAGCAATGCGGTAATTTCTTGAGGCACTCTTGCTGTTCTTTTCTCTTGCCAGAATATAAAAGAGAAAATATCATCAATCTCTTGCAAAAAAGCGAGGATGTCTTTTGCATCATCTTGATTGAACGCAAGCTTTGAAAGGAGAACATTTCCTTTCCTCACAAGTTCAAACAATACCGCAACGGCCTTGGGCGTATTGCAGTCATCATCCATTGCAGCAAAGAATGCCTTTCTTGATTCTGCAATAAGCTTTGTGTTCTTGCTTGTTGCAGGAGCGCTCTTGAGCGCTTGCAGCTTTTGAACAAACTCATCAACACGCTCCAGTTCCTGCTCTGCCTGCAAAAGCAGCTCTTCTGAATAATCAATGGGGGAGCGATAGTGAGTTTTCAACACAAAGAAGCGCAAGAGGCGCGGAGAGTGCTGTACAAGAAAATCCTTAATGGTGATAAAGTTGCCCAAAGACTTTGACATCTTTTCTCCATTCATGGTGAGAAATCCTGTATGCATCCATGTGCGCACCAGGGGTTTCTTTCCTGAAATTGCCTCCATTTGCGCTATCTCTGCCTCGTGATGGGGGAAGATAAGGTCACGGGCCCCTCCATGGATATCATACTGCGCTCCAAAGTGCTTTTCTGTAATGGCGGTGTCCTCTATGTGCCAGCCTGGCCTGCCTTGGCCCCATGGGCTTTTCCACTTGGGCTCTCCTTTCTTTGAGAACTTCCAAAGGGCAAAGTCTCCTTTGTGGCGCTTCTTTACAGAATCATCAATGCGAGAGACAGAGTCTTGCGCCTGCTGGGCAGTACGCCCAGACAGCTTGCCATACTCTTTAAATGCAGAAATGTCGTAATAGATGCCGTCATCCGGAATGACATACGCATATTCTTTTTCAAGCAACCTATGCACCTGGCTAATGATTTCTGGAATATAGTCTGTGGCCCTGGCGTATTTATTCACCGACAAGACGCGCAGCGCTTTCATATCCTGCAGATATTCTTTCTCAAACCTACCTGCGAGCTCTTTGGGAGAAACTTGGGTTTCCGCTGCCCGCTTGATTATCTTGTCGTCAATATCGGTGATATTCTGAAGATAGAATACGTCAAACTTTATTGCCTTAAGATAACGGACAATAACGTCAAAAGCAATGTATGTTCTTGCGTGCCCAATGTGGGAAAAATCATACACCGTGGGGCCGCACACAAAAAGGTTCAGCTTTTTGCCTGGCCTCGATTTTAACAGCTCCGCCTTTTTACTTATCGTGTTGAATATCTCCATTATAGGGCGTATTATACCATACGTATGGCTAATCTCGTACTATACAGAAAATACAGGCCTGTCGCTTCGCTCCCAAGACACCTTCGGTTTCTTGCGCTCACTGCGTTCACTGTTTTTCCACCACGGGAGGATACCCAATCCTCCCGACCCCTCCTGTGCGGTCTATATTTTCTTTCAATACAAAAATGAACCTAGTATTATACAGAAAATATAGACCGAAATCCTTCTCTGAGGTCACGGGCCAAGAACACGTGGTGCAAACCCTCAAGAATGCTGTTGTGCATGGCATGATTTCCCACGCCTATTTGTTTTCCGGACCCAGGGGATCTGGAAAAACAACAATGGCCAGGCTTCTTGCCAAAGCGGCAAATTGCGAAAAGCCAAAACAGGGGGAACCCTGCAACGAATGTTCTTCATGCAAAGAGATAAATCTGGGCAGCGCCATGGATTTAATAGAAATAGACGCCGCCTCCAATAGGGGCATTGACGAGATCCGGGACCTTAAAGAAGGAGTGAGATTCTCTCCTACAAAACTCAAATACAAAGTGTTTGTTATAGACGAAGCGCACCAGCTCACCAAGGAAGCGGCAAACGCTCTTTTAAAAACACTGGAAGAACCTCCGTCCCATACCGTCTTTATTCTTGCTACCACAGAAATACAGCGTATGATCCCAACCCTGGCTTCACGCTGCCAGAGATTCGACTTTCGCAAACTCCGTGTTCCGGAAATGGTTGCAAGGCTTCAAGAAATGGTAAAGAAAGAAGGGGTTGAGATAGAAAAAGACGCTCTTGAACTCTTAGCTCACCATGCCGGAGGCTCTTTGCGGGACGCAGAAGGCCTCTTAGACAAGGTTTTGACTTTCCACTTGGGCTCTGGTAAAAAAGAGGGGATACAGACAGGGATTGTGCGTGAATTGCTGGGCATAGTGGATGTTCAAATAGTAGGGTCTTTTGCAGACCTTCTCTTGGCAAAGAACCCTGCAAAGGCGATAGAATTCTTAAACAAAAACCTGGAGGACGGCATGGACCCCCAAGAGTTTGCCAAAACCCTGGTAGAATACCTAAGAACCCTTCTTATATTGAAGATAAATCCGGCATTGGAGGATATGTTCG
>Ga0155311_101_pt1 | contig 20485 bp, 11 predicted proteins | sample RifCSPhighO2_02_FD_106279 | JGI IMG/M metagenome (GOLD analysis project Ga0155311, IMG submission 106279) | Candidatus Wildermuthbacteria bacterium RIFCSPHIGHO2_02_FULL_47_12
CGTATTATGCAATGCCATGTGGATAACTTAGTGAACCTAAGTTTTAATCAAGCTCGTATGCTTTGGGACGATACTGCAGCGCTTCCAACGCATGACTTCTTTCGATCTGCTCTGCGTTTGCCAAGTCTGCTATGGTGCGCGAGATCTTTATTAATTTCATATACGACCTGGCAGATAATTGATACTGCAGACCCGCTCTGGTGAAAATAAGCTCCGCCTCTCTGGTAAGTTTTGCATGTTTTTTGATATGGGAATTTTTCATCTCCCCATTGGTAAAAATATGTCTGCCTTGAGCGGAGTCGAAGGGCTCTCCCTCAAAACGCGCTGCCTGCTTGCGGCGACACACTGCGATCCTTTCTCGGATAGCGGACGAAGGTTCGGACAATAAAGACGCCCTCTGATTCTCCGCAAACTTCTCAATATCAACTTCCGGAACCTCCACATGCAGATCAATGCGGTCAAGAATAGGGCCCGAAGCCCTCTTTCTATATTTTTTCACTTCCCGTGGAGAGCACACGCAAGGTTTTTTTGAATGCCCCAAATATCCGCACGGGCAAGGATTAGACGACGCCACCAGCATAAACCGGCAAGGATAGGTAACGCGTTCCCTGCTTCTTGATATGGTAAGCACGCCGTCTTCAATGGGCTGGCGCAATGCTTCAAGCACTGAACGAGGAAACTCGTTAAACTCGTCTAAAAACAGCACTCCGCGATGAGCCAAGCTCACCTCGCCAGGATGTGGTTTTTGTCCACCTCCCGTGAGACCGATCTGAGAAATAGTGTGATGAGGAGAGCGAAAAGGACGTACGGTGATGAGCGATGCATGAGGCGGCATAGACCCTGCTACAGAATATAATTTTGTCACCTCCAATGATTCTTCTTCGTTAAGATGCGGCAAAATGCCAGGCAAGGCCCGCGCCAGCATGGTTTTGCCAGAACCAGGAGATCCTATCATTAGAATATTATGCGCGCCGGCGGCTGCAATTTCTATGGCTCGTTTTGCATATTCCTGGCCAAGCACTTCTGCCATATCAAATTCTATATCTTCAATATTCGCAATGTGCCCTTCTTCATATACAACCGGCCGCAACATCGCTTTACCCAAGAGAAACCCAGCTAACTGCGCAAGGTTCTCTATAGCGTACACATGTACTCCTTTAATAATGGCTGCTTCATTTGCAGATGGAAACGGAACAAAAATATTTTTCAGCCCCTGCTCTTTTGCAAAAAGCGCCATAAGTACCGCTCCCCTGGTATGCCGCAAAGAACCATCGAGCGAAAGCTCTCCAAAAAATAAACTATCTTTAGGAATTTCGCACCCAAGCACAGAAGCCATAATACCAACGGCAATTGGCAAATCATAGAAAGAGCCTTCTTTAAGGATGTCGGCGGGCGCAAGATTTACCGTGATTTTTCGCTGGGGAAACTCCATGCGCGAATTGCTTATTGCCGAACGCACGCGCTCTTTACTTTCTTCCACCGCTTTGCTAGCCAAACCAACAATGTCAAAGCTGGGCAAACCCCTGTTTGAAACGCTTACCTCAACATCTACTCCTATTGCTTCCAAGCCGGAGTTCGCGGCAGATCGCACCTTAATGAGCATAAAATTTCCCTTGTTCTTCTGATATCACGCCGTCCAATTGAAGCATTGACACTGCCGCGCCTACCTGCGAGGCAGATACAAGAAGTCTGCGCGCAAGTTCGTCTATTTGGAGGGGTTCTCTGTCTAACTGCTGCACAATTTTTTGTTCCAGCTCTCCCTTAATTTCCGCATAGTTCCGCGTTTTTGTTCCGCGTTGTTCAGCGGATCCTCTCAATCCATAATACTGCAGAATATCTTTGGCGCTGCCTACAAGCTCGGCTCCTTCTTTTAACAATTGGTTCACTCCCTGCGAGACCGCGCTTGTTAAAGGATTGGGCACGGCAAAAACCTTTCTTCCATACTTTTTTGCAAGGTTTGCGGTAATAAGAGCTCCGCTGTCTTCTCCCGCCTCAACCACTAAGGTAGCTTTTGACAGCCCTGCAACAATGCGGTTTCTTCTAGGAAAAGTCCAGTTCGTTGCAGGATGAGTACCTTCGTACTCCGATAATACGAGCCCTCCTTTATCTAAAATTTCCTGACATAGATCTGCCTGGTATGCAGGATGTATAACATCAATTCCGCAGGGCATCACCGCAATGGTTTTTCCGCCCGCGCCAAGCGCTGCTTTATGGGCAGTAGCATCCACGCCATACATAAACCCAGAAACAATGGTAACTCCTGCTGCGGCAACCTCACCCACTAGCTGCTCTGTTACTCGCTTGCCATACTGTGTCATTCTGCGCGTTCCAACAACCGCCAAACATTTTTCAAAAAGCCCCGGGTTCCACTCCCCTCGATAGTATAGCTGTTTGGGCGCGTCCCCAATCTTTTCTAGCAGCCCCGGATATTCATCAACATGTTTTACAAATATGCTCATGGAGTACGAGCAACAGTAAAACCCCATACATTTTGTACGCCGGCTTTTTTCAAAACCTTGCAACATTCTTTTATAGTAGCCCCGGTAGTCCAAACATCATCAACCAGCACCAAGTTTTTGGGAATTAGAATATTGGGTATTTTTTCAGAATTCGGCTTTGAGTATTGGGCATTAAACCGAAAGGTGCCTCGCACGTTTTGCAAACGTTCTTCTTTTGTGAGATCTACCTGCGGTTTTGTGTCACCAATTTTCTCAAGCAAAGAAACTACATCTTTCCCGGCTATTTTTCCAATTTCTCTCGCAAACACGGCGGCTTGATTAAATCCTCTTTTTCTCTCTTTTTTCTTAAACATCGGAACGTATGTTATGCAAGTATTTTTAGAGAATAGATAAGAAAGAAACGCAGAAAATCGCATTATGTCGTCCGCCATGTCTATATACGCGCGCCAAACCATCTCTGCGGCCGCATGAACTACGCCGTTATACTTTATAGTATGCAGCAAGCCCTTCACCACTCCTTCGTATTCCCACATGCTTGCCAGGCCTTCTAAACCATACAGCGACCCGCAGTTCTCGTGGCGCTCTCCGGTTAAACTAGATTGTTGGCACAAGGGACAAATCAAGGCAGATTCTCCCATAAAACCCTCACATCTCCTACATATATAGTAGCCCTCTTCTCCGCACCCAACGCACCTTGCCGGAAACACCACATCCAAAATCCCATCTCTTATTTTTTCAAAAACTTTCATCATAAAACTTAGTGAACCTAAGTTTTGCTTTCATTACTCCAAAAACCATTTAGGATCTAAGCTAAAGCTCTGCTTACCCCTAACAATATCCGCTACAAATGCGCGGTATTTCTTTGGAGTGCCAAACAACTTTCCGGCACGCCCCCTATCTACAATGATAGATTCACGCTTCCCTAAATATTCCAAGTGAGTACTCCAAGGATACTGCTCCACAAAACGCAAAATTTCCTCTGGATCCTGTGCTGCGGACTTTAGCTCCGGTTCCAACTCTTGGCCCGGGTTAATCACGTTAATATACGCGAGCAGATACATAAGCTGGTCATCGGTCTTCACCTCAACTGCCCTAAAGGGCCCTTGAAATAACGGGCCCACACGTTCATATTTTGTATTAAAGTATTTCGTGTACCCTGTACCAAGTTTGTGCATAAAACGCGAAATCCCGTTGTCTTGAACTTCTTCCAAAAGTAAATGATAATGATTTGGCTTCAAGCAATCGGCTATAATGCGTACCAATGGCTTGCGAGTTATTCCCGCCTTTGCCATATACTCCCGCAAAATGCCAAAATGCATTCTGCCTTTTTCTTGTTCCAGCCGAAAAAGCAAATTTGCAGAAACACTCTCATCGTTAAAAAGATATAGCCCCTGAAGAAACCTCCAACGGCCTCCATCGGATAAAAAGATATCACGCTTTTCTACGCCGCGGTTAAACACGTGATACATTCTACCTGGCTCAAATTTTACTGTTCTATTCATAATTCTGTCAGGCCCTGTGCGAAAAGCATTTCACACAGGGCCTGTGATCAGCTCACACTTGCTCGATAATCTCGTTCAGGGCGCTCTGAAACTCCTGCGCGTGGTCTGGAAAAAGAAACAGGGTGTTCCGTATGTTCTGACCGTCTTGGCCACGGCGAGATTCGGTCACCTGTACATACTTGTTTCCTTTCTTGCTCTCTCGCAAATCAAAAAAATATGTTCTGCCTCCGCCTTTTACTGTTTTTGTAGCAAGCACAGCCGCCACGTTGTTGATTTCTGCCATAGCTCCTGTGTAGAAACTTAGTTTAACTAAGTTATGCTTTCCTTGATGAACGACCTTTTCTATACCGTTACTATGCGCAGACCCAACCGCCCCTGTCAAAAACTTAGGTTCCCTAAGGTGTGGATAACTTAGGGAACCTAAGTTTTCATCTGCCTCGTATTTAGTAGGAGTTGTAGAGGGCGAGGATTTCGGCAGCAGACAAGGCGCGGTTATAGATACGCACGTCGTTGACAAGATTACACACTTGACAACTATACGTGGTTTGCTATACTGATAGCACTATCAGGCGATGTCACATTCGAAAGGATGGGACCGAAAACAACTTCTTTGGCAACAAAGAGGTTGTTTTCTTTTTGACCAATGATATAATTTTTACTGCGGAGGTCCAGGGAGGTTGAAACCAGACGGTTCTGGTCATCGCCTGATAAACGAATGGTTCTATCCAATAGAATGTGGTTCAACTCCACCGACCTCCGCGTCAAAGAGTCTCTTTTCTGAAAAGGGCTTTTTGATTTGATTTCTTTTGTTTGGTAATGTGTCCATTAAGATTGTTCTGGTAGGCTTAGCCTAATAGCTTACTATTAATAGCTGTTATACAAAGCTAATACCTCTGTGGCAGACAAGGCGCGGTTGTACAGACGAACATCGTCTATCTTACCGTCAAAATAGCTTGCTCCGTCTGATTCAGATCCAAACCGAAGTGTTACGGAGTTAGACAAATCCCCGACATTGCCAATAGTTCCAGTGTCTGTTGCGCTGTCTGCGACTCCGTTAATGTAAATCTCGGAGTTTGCGGCAGAATCCTGATCCCACGCCACAACAAAGAAATTCCAGCCAGTTGCGGCAAAAGTGGATGTGGAGGCAAGTTGGTATTCGTCGGTGCCGTCTGAAATATCCAGATATAGCTTGTCGTCTGAACCCTGGATATATACGATGTACCCTGCATCAGATGCCGTACTTAAACTGTTGCGTTTTGCCGCAATAACATGGTCATTCACAGACGTATCGCGATTGAACCATCCTGATATGGTAAAATCGCTCGTGTCTCCAAAATCAAGAGTAGCGTTGTCTGCAACTTCTGCGTAGTCGCTCGTTCCGTTAAAATCATAGGCTTTACTGCTCTGGCCTTTTCTGTCTGTTGTTAGCGTTGCGTTGGATACGGTGCCATCATTGTTATACGGAGTCCTGTCTGGGGTTGCTGTGGTGGTAGACCCAGCGCCAACATCCCAATACCCAACAAGACCTTGCTGGAGAGTAGATACCACAACTCCTGGGTCATAAGAATTATACAAAGCTAATATCTCTGTTGCAGACAAGGCACGGTCGTAGATGCGGACAGCATCAATAACGCCCACAAAAGGATGCGTTGCTCCATCAAGATCGGTTCCAATATACGTAATTCTCGTATTGGTGGTTGGATTAACGTGGACAGCAGCCGTTGAAGTAATATCAACGCCATTACTGTAAATTTTAGCATTCGCCCCAGTACGGGCAATAATTAAATGATACCAATTGCCACTGACAATTGCTCCCGCTGCGGTATTTGTTTCTTGATTTGCTCCCGACTGACTAGTCCTGTATGCCACTTGTCCGTTTGCCCTTATAAAAAACTCGTATCCATCGGTATTAATTATCCCCTTTGTCACGAGCCTTGATGGATTAGCCTGCAAAGTAGGTTTTATCCACATTGAAATGCTTATGTCGCCAGTTATCGGTAGCGATGATGAATGGGCTACGGTCATATAATTACCAGAAGCAAAACTATACGCCTTATTGCTTTGGCTCTTTCTATCTGTAGCTAAAGTTGCGTCAGTAACGGTGCCATCGTTGTTATACGGAGTTCTGTCTGGAGTAGCCGTAGTAGTGGAGCCAGCTCCAAAATCCCAGTGGCCCACAAGGCCCTTTTGGAGGTCAGACACCACAACGCCTGGGTTATACGATTGATACAGGGCGGTGATTTCTGCCTGCGACAATGCTCTATTGTATATCCTCACATTGGAAATAGCCCCCTTAAAGAACTCCAGCGTAGCCAATCCTCCTATGGAAATATTGGTTGTCGTTACTGTATAGTTGATATTCGCAACGGGAGTGGTTGGCGTGCCATTCGCTACTCCATTGATATACACAGTCATGGTAGTGCCATCATTGGTTGCTGTAACATGGCTCCACGCATCTTGAGAAATTGCATCTGCAGAGGTGGCCGTGTAATCTTGTGCTGCTCCAGAAATTCTTAATTGAGGTTTTAATGCAGCTGTAAGCTCCAACACATACCCAGACCCAGGACTTCCCCCTGTCTTTCTTGAGGCAATCCTTCCTGTACCAGTATCTGTGGGCTTCACCCACGCAGAAATAGTAATTGAGGTTGGGCGTAATACAGCAGCCCCTGAACCAGTACCAGAGACAGTAATAAGGTCATTAACTCCGTCAAATAAATATGCTTTATTCGCCTGACCATTGCGGTCAGTGGTTAATGATGCTTCTGTTACTGTGCCGTGGTTGCTGTTGGGGGTAGCATCTTTGGCATTGCCGTCCAGCTCCCAATGCCCTACAAGGCCTTTATTGAGATTCACGTTAGCACTGCCAAAAAAGAACGCGTACCCAAGACCAGCCCCAATAGAAAAGACAACGAAAAACGACATGAGGATTATGGAAACTTTGAACCGATTTTTGATCTTAAATATTTTCATTAATAGCTGTTATACAAGGCTAATACCTCTGTTGCAGACAAGGCGCGGTTATACATACGGACATCATCTAACTTGCCGCTAAAATAACTGGCGGAAACTGCCCCTATATCCATTGCGGAAGGAGTAACACCCGTAGTATCTGTGATTGCCACAAAATGCCAGTTTGTATCTGCAATGGCAGACGCAACCGCCCCGTCTACATATATTATTATAGTGCCGGGGAAGGAAGTGGCTGTTATTGCCGAACTTCCGTCTAATTCAATCTGGTCTGTCCCGTCAATATCTATAATCTTTCGTGCGGTTGTATCGTCTGCCTGCATCCAGAAAGCAATAGTTTTAATGCCGCTCCCTGCGTTTCCCACAGAAATATGGTCAGAAGTTCCATTAAAGCTATACGCCTTGCCGGTTTGGCCTTTTCTGTCTGTGGTGAGGGTTGCGCCTGTGACTGTACCGTTGTTGCCTTGAGGGGTTTGGTCTCTTGTTATAGAGGTTGAATCGGCTGGAGAACCAATCCACCGGCCTACTAGACCGCTCTGGAGGGTGGAAATCGCAATTTTAGAATCATACTCTTGGTATAAAGCAAGAACTTCTGCTGCAGACAAAGCACGGTTATACATACGAACATCATCAAGAGAACCCGCAAAAAACTCCGAGATTCCTCCGATAGTAACCGAGGTAGTGGTAACGGTATAGTTTACAGTGCCGGGGGCTAAAGTTGGAGCGCCATTCGCCACTCCGTTTATATATATCTGCATTGCGGCGCCGTCAAAGGTTGCTACAACATGGCTCCATGCATCTTGTGCAATAGCGTCTGTCGCGGTAACTGGATAATCTTGAGCCAGCGCGGAAATTCTAAATTGAGGCTTAAGGGTTGCTGTGAGTTCCAGCACATATCCTGAACCAGGGCTTCCGCCTGTTTTCCTAGATACGATCCTGCCAGTACCAGTATCTGTTGGTTTAATCCAAGCGGCTATACTTATGATAGACGGCCTTAGTGAAACACTGGGCGAAACAGTGACTATATCATCTACCCCGTCAAAACTTAATGCTTTATCAGCCTGCCCTTTCCTGTCCGCAACAGAAAGAGCTTCAGTAACGCCTCCCTTGTTAGTATTGGCAGTTGCGTCTTTCGTACTGTTATTGTCAAACTTTAACCACATAAGAAGACCTTTCTGAAGACTAGAAATCTCAATACCGGGATTGTATTCTTGATACAAAGCAGTAATTTCCGCTGCCGACAAAACACGATTATACATACGGACATCATCTAACTTGCCGCTAAAATAACTGGCGGAAACTGCCCCTATATCCATTGCGGAAGGAGTAACACCCGTAGTATCTGTGATTGCCACAAAATGCCAGTTTGTATCTGCAATGGCAGACGCAACCGCCCCGTCTACATATATTATTATAGTGCCGGGGAAGGAAGTGGCTGTTATTGCCGAACTTCCGTCTAATTCAATCTGGTCTGTCCCGTCAATATCTATAATCTTTCGTGCGGTTGTATCGTCTGCCTGCATCCAGAAAGCAATAGTTTTAATGCCGCTCCCTGCGTTTCCCACAGAAATATGGTCAGAAGTTCCATTAAAGCTATACGCCTTGCCGGTTTGGCCTTTTCTGTCTGTGGTGAGGGTTGCGCCCGTTACGGTTCCGTTATTGCTATTTGGAGTCGCATCTTTGGCGTTGCCGTCCATTTTCCACCAGCCAACCAATCCCTGCTGCAAGTCCGCGCTGCCGTTCCCGCTGCCCCCGAAAAAAAACGCGTAGCCAAGGCCGCCGCCAATGGAAAAGACAACTGCCAACGCTATAAAAACTATGGCAATCTTGAGTCGGTTTTTGATTGTGAACCTTCTTGTTGGGCTTGACATTGCTATTGGAATTGTTATACTAGTATTACATTCGGGATTTTCCCGCGGCCTCGCCAGAAATGGCGGGGAACTTTTTTATATACAGCTTTTCGAATCCCCTCACTATTCGCCGGTAATCTTCATCATCAACTGTTCCTAATTTTGTGGAAAGGCGACGATAATCAATCGCGCGCGCTTGGTGCAAACACGCAACCACGTCTCTTCCTGCATGACGAAAAGCTACAAACCAACTCCCTTCTTTTCTCTGTGTTGTTGTCGGTACTATAAAATAGAAACTGTGTGTCAATTTTTTTAAAATTACTGCTGGCCGCGAAAAGAGTGCGCTTTTACCGTTTATCTCTGAACCGATATTCTCACCGACGCTTACCCACCAAAGATCACCTTCAGAAACAAGCGGTGGTTTATGCGCTTGATTATGCAAGCGTTCTTTAAGCCCTATCCATTCTAGAAAACGCTTGATAATTAAATTCATAGTCTATACATCAAGGGGTTTCTGAAGAGGCTGGCTCAACTACTGACTCTTCGACTATGGGTTGCTCTGAAGTCAGACTGCTCTCTTCGGGTGAAGTCTGACTTCCTTCTTCAACGACTGGCTCTTCGACTTCAACTACTGGCTGGGGTTCTTCCTCTATTAGTGTTGAAGTGAGACTTTCTTGGCTTTGCTCACCCAAAGTCTCACTGCCAACTAGTTCAACTTCAACTGCGGGCTCTTCAACTGCTTCCGACCCCTCTATTAATGCCGAAGTGGGACTGCCCCCTTCCGCCTGCGCTGAAGCTTCGGCGGACAGGTCGGGTGAAGTTCCACTTCCCTGCTCCGGTTCAGCAATGTTCTGCATAGTTTCTGCGGAGTTCTGCGCTTGTGGCGTATTCGCCACAATACCATCGCATTTGCCTGCAATAGTGCGGAGCTGGCCCTCTTGTGAAAACACGCACTGAGGCTGACCCGTTACCACATCATATATAGTAAGGCCGTAGGGGTTGGTGATCTCCACTCGCTGGGATTTTAAGATGTTTATCTCTAAGACCCCGCTGGTATTTACTACAAGACCAAGGTTTGCCAATTGTGTTTGCAAAGGAGTTACAACAAGCTGGCCGTTTTGCTCTTGCACAGAAAGCTGGGCTGAATCTATTAGTGCCGAAGTGGAACCGCCCCCTTCGGGTGAGGTTCCACTTCCGAAGACTTGCTGGAATTGCGTTTCGGTGACGCAGGTTGCTCCCACGCAAAGTTCCTGGGTTGTAAGTTTATTAACTTCAAGCGCGCCTTGACCTGTTATGATAAATCCAAGTTCTACCAAACCGGTCTTCACGACTAAGGCGTTGTAAGAAAGGATGCCGTCTGCGTTCTGCTGCAAAGAAAGGTCTCCGCCCTGCCAGTGAGGGTTGACGAAGACCATTATTCTTGCCTCCTCTATTAGTGTTGAAGTAGAACTGCCCTCTTCGAGTGAAGTTCCACTTCCCACTGGTTCGACTTCACTTGAAATTTGGCTTCCATCATACGTTTCCAAAGCAATGCCTATAACCCTTCCTGCCGCAGTTGCTTTCATGCCAACACCGGGGGTTGAACTAGACGTGATTGGGTCGCCAACCGCAATGGGACCGTTCTCTAACGATATTTTCACTGGAACGCGGCCAGAAAGAGCAACAGGCACGGGATTGTTGTCCTCGGCAATCATGCTCTTTCCAATGGAATTAAAGTCTGTGGCAAGAGCGGGGTCTGATACAATGCCGATGGCGTTTGCCTGATATACCAAAGCGCTCTTTGCGAGTTGCGCTTCTTGTCTGCCGTCTGTTCTTTCAATCATTACAGAGCTAGGAGCAATGATATCCCCGGTCTCAACGCCTTCCTGCGCGCTGTAATACTCCATGTAGTCGGTTGCGGGAGCAACATCGCAGTCGCGAAGCTCATAGAGCGTAGTTGCTCCAGGGTCTGCGGCGTTAGCCAAACTGGAACATACCGCAGTAGAACTTGTAGTATTGCTCAAAATCGCATTTACCAACCCTGCAGAGGTAAGCTTGAATACTTCTGTGGTGCCGTTTACAACAGATAGATCGTTGTCTGCGGCTTCCGATTCAATAGACCAACTATCTGCAGCATCATCGCCATCGTCTGCGTCAAGAAGAAACACCGCATCTGTTGCTTCTGCTCCCTGAATTTCAAACAGCACTTCAGGAACAATAGTGCCAATGCCTACTCTGCCGTTTTGCAACGAAGTGGTGGTGGCGCCGTTTTCTCCAAAGATAGTAAGTATGCTGTCTTCTCCTATTTGGAAGCTATATGACTGATCGGTTCCTTGAGCAGAGGTGCCGAGAGGCAAATCAATAAAGGTCATGGCTCCCGCATCTGTCGGCAAGGTAATGCCTCCGTCCATGGTTAAGAATCCTGCCATTCTGACCTCCCCTCCCCCAAACCATGCAACATAGTTGGTGTCTGCTCCGGTGGGAGCTTCTATATAGAGTCCATACTGTGTACTCGTTCCATCAGTGTCAAAGGTTCCATTGGCAACATACAAGCCGTATCCGTTCACCGTGCCTCCTGCTGCCACGTCTGCCGTAATCTTAATGTATTCTCCGTATACATTGGTGGTGCCCCCTGTACTCTCTGCTCCAGCAGAGGGCTGATTGCGTATGCCGTATACGCTTCTTGTGCCTGTGGTCATGATTCCGGTAACGCTGGAGGCAAGATCTACTGAGGCAAGAGTATCTGCGGTGGTTGAAGAAGAAGTAACGGTTTGGTATATGCCGTACAGGTTTTTGGCTGCGTTGCCGGTAGCGTCAAACACGCCATAATATCCATAGCCGGTATTAGCGGAAGCGGTGGCGTCATCTGCATCATTGTATATGCCGTATGCGGTTACTCCTGCTCCAGAGAAATCGGAGTCTGCATAGATGAGGGAGGATGCTGAACCCACGTCTGCAGTCACCTTCACAAAGTGGTCGGTGACCCCTGTGGCAGAAGGACCGGTTAGGGTAACAATGGTTCCTGTGCTTAATGCGGTTGCGGAAAGAGTAAGGATGTCTCCTGTGGTGGTGGAATTAGAAACAATGCTTGCCACCGTACCGGTGGTTCCAATGCCTGTGTTGGTGATTAAGAAATCCCCTCCGTCTGTGTCTGCAGATTGAAGTTCCACGGTTCCGTCAAACCGTGAAGCTCCCGCGTCTACCCAGAGGGAGTAATTGTTGGTACCAATAGTGGGGGCAGAAACAATATACAAAGTACTTGCATTATCTATAGTTCCCGCACCAGATACAGCCCAGCTTGCAGCTGCCAACCTAACGCCACTTGCATTTAAGCCAGTATAGGCCCCCTTAGCAAAAGTCAGTCCGTCTGATGGAATATTAAAGCCAGACAAGCCTTCGCCATTTGCAGCAGCAGTAAGGGTAGCGCCACCCATACGAACTATGGAAGCAGAACCTGGCCCTCCAGGAGAAGTAGCAGACCCAGAAATTCTCATAAATACACCTGTTTCAACGCCACTCCCCATCGCTAAAGTGTTAGTACCCCCGTCTACCACAAACATATTGGCGTTGCCGTCTGATTCAATCCTAAAATCAATGTCAGAGCCAGCTTCGTTGAATACAGTAAGGTCGGCAGAACCGTCAAACCTTAAGTACTCCCAAGAATTGCCTGCTCCGTCATTGAGGAACCATGCCATATCTCCTGAAGCTGTGATATTGGAGGTCATCAGAGAGTTCTGAGCAGTTGCTGCGGTAACAGGAGTGCCTATCAATACATCTGTGAAGACGGTATTTGCCGCAAGAGGATTGCTTGCCTGCATTAACACCATGGCTATGTCCTGACTTGTGCCAAAGTTAACTACGTCGTCATCTGGGAATATGATCTGACCCGCAGAATTAATGGTGAGGTCGCCTGTTGTGGTGCTGATGGTGGTAGCTTGCTGGAATGCCATGGCTCCTGTGGTGTAGTCAATCTCTTTGGTGCCTGCGATGTAAATGTCAACGCTCTGGCCTGTGGCTGCCATTAAGGCGGTGTCTCCTGTGCTTCCGTCTGCCCAGAATGCAGTGTAGGAGTTGCCTGCCTTGCTTGCGAGTATGGCCACGTCTCCGTCATCGGTGATGTTTGATATGAGAAGAGAGTTGGCTGCGGTACCCAGGGTATCTGACGTGCCTTCAATAACATTGGCGAGTTCTTCGTCTGCGGCTAGGCCTGCGGTGTTGAGCACAAATGCAATATCAGAATCTGTACCAAGATTAAGAAGAATATTATCTAAGATAAGGATGCTTCCGTCAAACCTGCTGGTTCCTGAATCTACCCAAAAGGCATAGTTTGCTCCAGTAACGGTAGCCGTGGGAGCGGCTGAAATATACAAGGAAGCGGCGTCTGTTACTGTTGCCACTCCTCCTGTGATAGTGGGCGGAGTAATCTCTACTCCCATGATCCTTGCGTGTACCCCTGAAGCTGCTTCCGTGAACGCTCCCTGAATATTGAGAACTCTTGCGTTGGCCCCCGCAGTGATGGTTGCGGTAGTGGCGTTATTGACATCCAACAATCCTGCGGGCGTTGTCGTCCCGATGCCGACGGAGCCGCCTGCGAATATGGCGGCATAATTAGCGCCGCTCGCCCCAGAGACGGTATCAACATAAAGGCCGTAGTTGGTTGTTGCGGCTCCCGAAATGGCCCCTATCTTCATGCCGTAGTTGGTAGTAGCGGCAGATGCGTTCGTTCCAAGATTGATTCCGTACGTTGCAGTGCCTGCTCCTGCCGCAATGCCCGAGGTGTTTATTGACGCAACAGTGGCTGAAGCTTGTGGAGTAATAGCTCCAATATCAATGGCAAAGTTATTGGCAGTTGCTGCGGCAGTTACGGCTCCAATTGAAATGCCGCGGTTGGCGGTTGACCCCGATAAGGCTCCAATGGTTAATCCTGTAGAGGTGGCAGAGGTGAGGGCTGCTACCTCTAAACCCCTGCTGGTAGTTGCTCCTGTGGCCGCAAAGTACCCCCCGATGTTTGCTGTTGCTGCTCCTGTGACAGATGAATACACTCCGTAGTTAGTGCCTGTTGCCGCGGTATTTGCAATGTTTACTCCTCTGTCGCTGGCTGTAGAAGTAGCTATATCCAGCTTGTAGGCAGGAGAATTATTAGTAATGCCGACTCGCGACACCGATAATCCGCCTGATCCGTCTCCAACTGCGTAAACTGTTAGAATATTCGTAGACGCTAATCGGAAAGTATAACTGTTTATGCCACTGCCGGTAAGAGGCATATCTGCAATGGTCACAACTCCCGCATCTGCGGGGAACTGCAAATATCCGTCAATACTCAACGAACTCCCAACCTGGATCTGGTCAGAACTATTTACTTTAAACATATTGTCTATTCCTGTTCCTGCGCTGTCGGCGCCGACAATCCAGTTATCCTGGCCGAACCGAATAGCATAGTTAGCATCAGCGCCTGACAATGTTTCTATAAACAAACCATGCTGCGCAGATGTTCCGTCTGTGTCAAAAGTTCCGTTGGCAATATACAAGCCGTATCCATTTACGGTACCTCCTGCCGCCACGTCTGCCGCTACCTTAATGTATTCTCCGTATACATTGGTGGTGCCTCCTGTACTCTCTGCTCCTGCAGAAGGCTGGTTGCGTATGCCATACACATTCCTGGTTCCTGTGGTGATAATGCCTGTGACATCGGTTGCAAGGTCAAGATCAATTGTGGTGCCTGCCACGGTTGAAGAAGTGGTGACGGTTTGATATATTCCTACTCCTGTTTTGGCTGCGTTGCCTGTAAGGACCAGAGAGCTGTAGTAGGCATAATCGGTATTGGCAGATGAGGTTGAATCTGTAGCTATATTGTAGATACCGTATGCAGTAACTCCTGTACCGGAGAAGTCTGGATTGAGATTGAGAAGGGCAGAGGCAGAGCCAACGTCTGCTGTAACTTTTATGAAGTGGTCTGTGACTCCTGTGGAAGAAGGACCGGTCAGGGTGACGATAGTTCCTGTGGTGAGAGCAGCAGAAGAAATGGCTAGAATATCCCCCGTAGTGTCGGCAGAGTCAAGATCAAGGAGAGCGTCTGGGGTGGCGTCTCCAATGCCTACGTTTCCTGAAGCATCTATGACAAATGGCGTGGAATCGGTTGAGGTTGAATCTTCTACGAGCAATGAGTTGCCAGATCCAAGATTTGTTATTTTAAAAGCGTTGGACGCAGATGATGCTGGAGCGTTTACAGAAGAACTGCTTGCGTTAAGGGTAAGGGTATCCTGAATGGTAACAGAAGAAGCAAAAGTAGAGGTTGCATTCACCTGCACGACATCGGTGGAAATTGTGCCCAACACCGCGCTCTTCCCCGTTGAGAATGCCCTGCCCACAGAAAGATCTTCTGCAACCCCTAGTGCCGCAAACGATCCTGCTCCCTGAAACACGCTGGAACCCTGATAGTACACGGTAGGCCCTGCAACATAGGCAGCAGTGCTTATGCCTTGCGGGCCTTGCGTGCCGGCTGAACCAGGAGATCCTGTAATGCCTCTCGGGCCTTCTGGCCCCCGGGGTCCTGCTGGCCCTTCAGGGCCCCTGGGCCCAGGCACTCCTCCCAAAGTTTTAATATACGCTAGCTCGTCTTCAATAGCTTCCAAGCCCTCTATGGAAATCTCAGCTGGTACAGCAGCTGTTTCTTCTTGATCTTCCGCCTGCCAAGGAGTTGTGACAAACTCAAAAGATGTTTTTGTAGTTTTGGTGAATACTTCTGTCACGCCCTGAACTCCGTCTTGCAAACGGCCCACTATTTGAGACACGGAGTCAAACAGCGAATTGCGCGCGCTTTCAAACCGCTGCCCGAATCCAGAAAAAACAGAGTGTGAAACCCGTGAAACATTTCGTACAACAGCATCATTCGTCTGCTGTATCTTTTTTGCCAAAAGCCCAGTCCCGTTGCGCACAGAATCGCTGCCTCCGCCCAGAAAATGGATAACGTTGGTGGATATGTTCTGGATGCTTTTTGCGTCCCGAAGGATCCCTTGCGCGACCGCGTCGTTCAGCTTCTCATACCCTTTTTCTACGCTATTGTTCAACGCAATGTAATACCGGCCGATCGCACGCGCATCACGGCGCAAACCCTGTTCGATGTCATGGTTCAAAGCGCTGTATTCTTGCGCAAAGTCTGCGGGGAACGATACAATATTGCCCTTCAGCCACAAGAAATATTCTTGGGCAATATCCCCTGCCGCGCCTGGAGAGGATACTCCTTGCTCAAACCCTTCCCCGAACGAATGTACAAATGCAGCTGCCTTGCTTTGTGCCAGAGGAAATCCATTTCTCAACCCAACTTCAAAGACATTTCCAAAAGACTGCACAAGGGCAACCAGGTTTCCAGCGGCAACCTGGTTTCTAACGCCAGTTTCAAATCCCTGTCCGAAATCTTGCACAACCTTCTCAAGCTCATCCCCAAAAGAACTGCCCAAGACAGAGGCAGCGCTTGCAAGCTTTGCAACCGAAGTATCAAAGCCCTTTCCTGCAGCCTGCATAAAAAGCGTAGCGTCATGCGCTGCGTTCTGCACCCCTGTTTCAAATCCTTCTCCCAAGGATTGGACTCCTGCGGCAACCGCAAAAGATGCTTTTGGAAATCCAGTGTCAAACCCTGTGCCGAACTCTGCAACATAGCCCGCAACATCTTGCGCCAATGCATACCAACCCTCTTTTCCAAACGCGAATCCCGACCCGACAAATGCAAACAAAAGCGCTAGCGCCGCTCCAAATTTAAAAGCAGAAAACGGACTGCCTGGAATCCGTTTGACGTAGGGATTTATCTCAACTACAGAATCTTCAGTGGGAATGTTGTGCGGAGCTTCGATCCATTTTATTGCGCTCTCTCCAACATCATCCTCCCCCAGTTTTTCTTTTTCATCTTTTAGCCCTTCGCTTGTGCTGACGTACTCTTCGATCCACTCATGCGTAGTGACCCAGTTTCTCCCGATCTTTTTTGCTTTGAATTTTCCTTGGCGAGCGCGCAAACTCAAATATTCTTGCGAATAATTGCAGAACTGCGCTGCGTCTTTTAGTGAGATGTATTGTATTTTTTCTGACTCTTTTTCCATGAGATAATGTGTGTAAAAAGTGCGTAGAAAAAGTGCTTGACAGCATGCTCCTTGCGATTTAGAATAAAAACGAAACTCTCAAACAAAAACCGCGCCTTGGGGACCCGCAAATTTCTCAAAGGTAGGTAATGTTCGGGAGTTTCTTGTTTTCGTAAAGATCTCTTTGAAAAGTAGAGATTGGCACGAGGACCTTATCCGATATCTCTATATCTATTATCGAGAAAACATAAAGCAGAGTCAAGGGGCATATATGTGGATAACCGATATATCCCTAGCAAATCCTTAGGTTCCCTAAGTTTGACGCCTAAGTTTGACGCAAAACTTAGGGAACCTAAGGATTTAACGAGTTTTAATGCTCTGGAGAACCCCTAGCCCAAAGAACAGCATAAGCAAAGATGATCCTCCATAGCTCACAAAAGGCAGAGGAAGGCCCACTATGGGCAAAAATCCGATGTTCATGCCTATATTCACAGCAAACTGAATAATCAAGAGTGCGCCAAAACCTATAGAAAATAGACGAGGAAAGTTGCTTTCAGCCATTATCCCGATTTTAAACACCCTCCAAAGAAGCACAAAAAACAAAATAAAAACTGTACCTATGCCTACGAGGCCAAACTCTTCTCCAATAGCTGAAAAAATAAAGTCGGTGTGAGGTTCTGTGAGAAACCCATGCTGGGTTTGAGTTCCCTTACCAATACCTGTTCCCCATATTCCGCCGTTGCCAATAGCTATTTTAGACTGTAATTGGCTCCATCCTATGCCTAAAGGATCCAATTCTGGCTCTAAAAAGCTTATGATCCTGCTTTTTTGATAATCATGGAGCACAAATGTCCACGCAAGCGTGGCAAAAATAACTCCAAGCGCCATAATAGCCAAGAAATGTCTTAGTTTTAGGCCCGAAACAAGCAAGATAATAAGCCAAAGCAAGATCAAAAGCCCCCCAGAACCCAAGTTTGGCTGAAAGAAAACCAGTGCAAATGGAACTCCAAAATATATAGCCGATAGAATGATATGCTGTATCCGATACATCTCCACGTGCCTAAGAGAAAAATACTTTGCCATAAGCAAAAGGAGCACAATCTTCATATATTCTACCGGATCAATAGATATTCCTCCTATCTTATACCATGCTTTTACCCCTCTGGTCTCAGGGCCAAAAAGCAACAATCCTACAAGCGCCAAAACACCCAAGCCCCAAAGGAACACAAGAAAATATGGATCATTCTTAAACAGCCGGTAATTGAGAAAAGAGACAGCTAGCATGATCACCAAACCAACAATCAAGAATACTGTTTGCTTGGTGAAGTTGGTAAAATCTCCCCTTCCCATAGAAGAACTATATAATGAAAGCAGGCCTATGCCCACAAGCAAAAGAGAGCTTCCTATTATAATCCAATCAAGATTCCTAAGATGAACAAAGAATGTTCTCATTTTAATCTTAAACATGCATTATCCGATACACCCTGATTTCAGATAAATGTCCCACAATGTTGCTTCATAATTGTTGCGAGGAAAACGTGTTTGCTCAAAAAATTTATCATACTGATACGAGATAATGTTTAAAATCTTGTAAATTATGGGGAATGACTACCTGATTTTAAACATACCTATTTTGACCACTTCTCCGGGTGTAATACCCGATATTAAACAAAGGATTTATTCGAGAAATAGGCCTTTATACGATTTTGCCTGCTCTTTCATAAAATTCTTAGAAGAATCAATGTGGTCCTCTATGGTAGTGAAAAAGTCCTCCCCGAACATCTTGCGCAGAGTTGAACGAACTTCCTGGGAAATCAACTGGGAAGACCGATCCTGGAATAGATCCGGGAAACTTGAATAGGGGTACAAAGAAAGAAAATCAAGAGGCGTTTTCTTGTCTTGTTCTTCCTGCGCGCCCCATCCTGACTCATATACATCAAGCACTTTTTTGATGTTAATGTACCGCAAAATCACATTCAGCTGCGCAGGAGAAGCAATAGGAGCCCCTGCGAAACGGCCCTCAAAGAGCGCGCCTTGCCGCTTGTATTTCATGTTAAAATACTTTGCAAAGGCAAGATTAAGCTTTTGCATGAACTGGGGTATGCCCTCTTTCTGGCTGGGCACTAAACCTAAATGATAATGGTCTTTTGCCAGCGCAAAACTAAATATATCCACGAGCGGCTCGTGTTCTTTTACAACAAATCCCTTGGGCAGCTGTTCGCCGGCAAGCAATGCTTGCGCCGCCTTCTTTATATCTTTTCTATACAAGTTTAATGCCGGTCTGCCTATATTTGCAGCATACATCTGGAAGATAAACCTGCTACTATCCTCTTCTGACTCAAAGATACCCTTGCTGTCTGTGGCCTTAGCTACAATATGATACGGACGGATTTTTTCGATGAGTGATTCTTTTCGTTTTGGCATAGAAAATCGCGGAACCGCGCGAAAATTAGAATGATACGCTGAACCACGCTGAATTCTGCGTAGTTCGGCGCTATCCTTTAGGATAGCAAGCAAAAACCGGCGTGTAAACCCCGCACATAACAAGTTATGTGCGGGGTAAAGCCGGATATTACACAAACTTAGTCGAACTAAGTTTTTAAAAGATCCGAGAACTCTTTTTCTGTTAGAATCTTTATTCCTAGTTTTTGGGCTTCTTGGAGTTTAGAGCCGGGATTCTCGCCTGCTATAACATAGGTAGTCTTCTTTGAGACGGATTCTGATACGTTTCCACCAGCCATTCTAATTCTCTCTTTCGCTTCGTCCCTGCTCATGGATTTGAGCGTACCGGTAAAAACAAAAATTTTGTCTTGGAACTTAGTTAAACTAAGGTTTCCCAAACTTAGTTTAACTAAGTTTGGATGCACGATTTTAATCCCGGCTTTCAGTAGTTTTTCTACCATTTCCCTGTTGGTCCGATCGTGAAACCACTCTTTGATGCTTTTTGCCACAACTGCTCCCACGTCAGGAATATTCTCTAGCTCTTCTGGCGACGCCTGCTGTATTTTTTCTATACCCTCAAAATACTCAGCAAGAGCTATGGCGGTTTCCTCTCCCACGTGGCGAATGCCAAGAGCCACAAGAAAACGAGAAAAGGGGATGCGCCTTGACTGTTGTATGGCAGATACAAGGTTCTCGCTGGACTTCTCCGCAAAACGCTCTAAGGGAGCTAAGTCTCCCTCCTGCAATACAAAGAGATCTGCGGCGTCTCCAATAAGATGCTCGTCAAGTAAACGGTCAATGATCTTGGGGCCAAGGCCTACAACATTAAACCCTTTTTTTGAAACAAAGTGGTACAAAGATTCGCGCTTTTGGGCTGGGCATCGTTTTGCATTCGGGCATCTCCAAACAGCTTCCCCTGCTGGGCGCACCAGATCAGCCCCGCATGCCAAACACCGCGTTGGCATGTGAAATACCCTCTCTGTGCCTTCTCGAAGCTCAGGGAGGACTTTCTGGACCGCGGGGATCACGTCTCCTGCGCGTTCTACAATAACCGTGTCTCCGATCTTCACCCCCAAGCGCTTGATCTCATCCTCGTTATGCAGAGTTGCGCGGGACACGGTAACTCCGGCAAGAGGCACGGGTTCTAAAATGGCAACGGGAGTAATGGCTCCGGTCCTTCCCACCTGCAGCTGAATATCCAGCACGCGGGTTGTCGC
>Ga0155311_127_pt2 | contig 19783 bp, 24 predicted proteins | sample RifCSPhighO2_02_FD_106279 | JGI IMG/M metagenome (GOLD analysis project Ga0155311, IMG submission 106279) | Candidatus Wildermuthbacteria bacterium RIFCSPHIGHO2_02_FULL_47_12
TATTGCGGTTGCCGCAAACATGTTCACGTCATAGGGCCCTCGGATTTTCATAAACTCCTGAATGTTTGCAGCCTGGCTTATAGCATACCCTGCGCGCACAGAAGCTAAGCCGAATTGCTTGGAAAGAGTGCGCGTAATACAAAGATTGTCAAATTCTTGCACAAGGTCTTTTGCCGTAATCCCAGAAAACTCAAAATATGCTTCGTCGTGAAGCACGGCAACGCCTTTCTCTTTTGCTTTTTCTAAGATGCGCCGCACATCTTCCATGGGAATATCACCTCCGGTAGGATTATTGGGATTGCATAAAACGAGAAGTCTCGGAGAAGAATCCAACAATTCAAGAACTTCACTAAGGGGGAAAGCAAGGTCTGCCCCCTGATATTCTGGCTTTATAATCTCCGCCCCTTGCACAAGGGCAGACTGATACTCCATGGCAAAGCTTGGGCTTGGAATGACGACCCGGTCTCCCTTTTCTACAAATGCCCGCATAACCACATCAATCGCCTGGTCAGATCCGTTGGTAACTAACGCCTCTTCAGGTTTGCAACCTGCGTATTCTGCAACTACTTCGTTGAGGTTGCCGTATTCGGGGTATACCTGTACCCTTCCAGAATCAATAAAATCGTGAAGGGCCTGTTTTACTTTGGGCGAGGGCTCTATGGTCATCTCGTTAAAATCCAAAAGGAGATATCCCTTAGAAGCCCTTCCTTCTAGGGGAGGATTATACGGCGTCATCTTCTGAATACTGTCTCTTATCTTTGCCATGTTTATCCTGAGTTTATCGAAGGATTACAGTTTCCCCTTTGTGCTTGGTAGTTCTTTCAAAAGGCGTTTATCTTGGCTGCATGCCATTTTCATAGCCTTGCCAAACGCCTTGAATATGGATTCTGCCTGGTGATGGACTTCACCGGGATATATGACGCGCACATGCACCGTTGCCTTTAATGATCGGGAAAACGCTTCAAAAAAATGCTTGATGAGGTCAGGGCTCGTGTGCCCCCCTATATACGGCTTGAACTTTACCTCGTATGAAAGGAACGCCCGGCCAGAAATGTCTATAGCAACAAGGGAAAGCGCTTCGTCCATGGGGAATACAAAATACCCTGCTCGGTTGATTCCCTTTTTATCACCGAGCGCCTTCTCAAATGCCTCACCGAGCGCAAGGCCAAGATCTTCAAACGTGTGGTGGTCGTCAATTTCTACGTCGCCCTTTGCCCGTACTTTCAAATCAAAAGCTCCGTGCCGGGTAAAGTTGTCCAGCATATGGTTTAAAAATGGGATGGGTGTCTTGATATCCCCATGCCCCAAGCCCTCAAGGGTCAGATCAATTTTAATGTTGGTTTCTTTGGTAGCTCTCTGATGAGACGCTTTTCTTGCTTTCATAGTTTTACTATATCTCTTTTGAGTTAAAATTGGAAGTTGACAAAATAAAAAATATGTTGTTAGATAGAACTGCACTTTTACAACTCTATCTAGAAACGAAGGAGCGCGTGATGCAACAAAAGGTACGGAACATCCTCATAGACATAAATGGATGTCTGCAAGGGCCGACACCCGTGGAACTCCACGAAGCCCTACCAGAACTGTGGCGCCTGATACAGCTCACCAATGGTGGATCGTTTCTCATAGGAGCATGCTCTGGACGCGAGCTACCTTATGTTCGCGGGGTGCTCCATCTGCTCGGGAGCCCAAATGGATGGTCAATCTACGAAAGCGGACTGGGAATTTTTCACGTGCAAAGCGAAACGTGGATCGAAAACCTTCGAATCACCACAGAGGTACGGCAGGTTTTCCAACAAGAACTCTCGGCAAGGGTCAAAAGAATCTTGGCCAGGTATCCTGGAATGGTCCGGCCGTACAAGGGGAACGAACTCCATATCGCCCTTGAGATGACCACCAAGGCAACATTCTCCGTGGAGCAGTTTGCTGAACGGGTTCAAGAAGAACTGCAAGACCTTCTCAACCAAGGCCTTGTGGTACTTCACCATTCCACGGATACGGTAGATCTCACAACTCCTGGCATTGATAAGGGAGCCGGCGTATTGCAGGTGCAGGATGTTACCGGCATCCCCAAGGAAGAAACCTTGGGCATCGGCGATACCAACGGAGACATACCCATGCTGTCTCTTGTTGGCTTTGTGGGATGCCCCGCAAACTCAAGCGCATCGTGCAAGGCGCTCGTGGAAAGCAAGGGCGGGTTTGTATCCCAGTACAGCCACGCAAAGGGAGTGGTTGACTGTATCAATCACTTTCTCGAGGCCGCGACTTAGTTCCGGCCTCTTTTTCTTTTGAGCTCACTATGTAATTTAAGTACACCCTCGATACGTCTTTGCACATACTCCTTAAAATACGGCCGTTCTTTCGGGGAAACGCTGAAATACCGGAGTATTCCCCACCATACCTGCACTAACAGCGCGGCTACCGCGCACCAGTATATCTGTTTATAATTGAACCGCCTTTTATATTCTCTCTCCACAATATTTAAGAACTCTTCAAAGAGTTTTTTTGTTATAGCCGGCTTGCGAAACAAGTTGTCCGCAAAAAAGAAACCGAAGTCATACAACATTCCTCCGCGCACATTAAATCCAGCGTATTCAAAATCAATAAGATAGATCTTGCCCCTAGGATCTATCAAAAAATTCTGCAAGAGAAAATCGTTATGAGTAGAAACTCCTTTCTTGCTGGCAGGAAGCTGTTTTTTTGCTTCCCCCTCAATGTCTTTGATTCTGCCAAGCGCGTCTTTAGAGATAATTGGCCTAGCAGAATATTTTTCTACGGCAACCCTGTATTTTGCTACCTCGTCTCGAAACACGTCATACGTATTTACAAAACGCACTCCGCTTGTATGGAACTCACAGAGCGTCTTTGCAAGACGCTTTTGGCATTCTTTCTGCCGAAAATCTCTCACAGTAAACTCTCTCCCTGCAATATAGTCGGCAACCATAGTACCGTCTGGAACGCTGTACCGATTTTTATCTTTCTGATCCAAAATATTCCTTTTTGATAAAACATAGATAAAATACCCTGGCAGAATACGTTGAACTTTTTTGTTGCGGAAAAGCGCAAGAATATTCTTCCCCTCTGTTTTCCTGTCTAGCACGCTTTCCCACGGAAGCCGCACAAAAAACTTCTTTTCACGAGAAGTTACTACATAGTTCCTGTTGGTCTGGCCCCCCGCTTTTTTTACGCCAAAAGGCTCAGAAAAGAGTTTTTTGAGATACAGAAGATCTTTGTTCATTGTCTTTAAAAATCTCTATCTTCCCATACTCTCCGTCATACCCGGGCTCAATATATACCTTGCGTTCTCGAACCCTTTTTATGCCTTCTGCAATCTCGGGAAGAGTTGCCTGTTTTAACGCTTCAACGTCTGCGTCCAGTAGCACCGCAAACTCATTGTCGAACTCTCCTATAAGTTTCTCGTACTCCGCCTTTCCTTGTTTTGTGCCCACATTCACCCCTAACGCGTCTGCAATGATCTCTTGCAAAGGGATCAATGATTTGAAAGGAATTGCATTCTCTGGCCTAAATCCTTCGGGGCGGTCTGCTAATTCTTCCACACGGTTGAGAACGCCTATAACCAGGGGTTTTTTGCACTTGGGGCACATATTATTGTTCTTTTTTGATTCTGCGGGAGCCATGCTCACATTACATAATCGATGGCCGTCATAGTGGTATTTCCCCTCTTCCGGGAAAAACTCAACAGTAAACAAAAACTTCTTGGGGTCTTTTGCCTTAATCGCTTCCATAATTGCGGGGTAGGAAACTTCAGTATCAAACACATTCACCTCTCTCCCAATCTTTTCTAATGAATGGGAGTCAGAGTTGCTTAGCAATGCAATCTTATCTAAAGCAGATAACCTCCAGTTCATGGCAGGATCACTGCTTAACCCCGTCTCAACGGCATAAATATATTTTGTATACTCATCAAAACATTCTTCCAAAGCATTAAACCCAGATTTTGAACCGAACACGGAAAACCAAGGAGTCCAACAATGAGCAGGCACTACCATATAATTTGGATCTACCTCCAGAGCAATCTTCAATACTTCTTTTGCGTCAATGCCTAAAATGGGCCTGCCGTCGGATTTTAAGTTTCCTATCCAGCCTAAACGCGTGTTTATTTTCTCAACCGCCAAAACCGAAGGCGCAATAAGGATAAGGTGAACTCTGCGAACCTGCCCTCCCTTTGAGTAAATACAGCTTATCTCAGAAGTAAAAAGAAACCTTGCTTTGCCCGCCGACTTGTCCGCCGAAGATTTATCGGAGGCGGAAGCCTTGGCGAAGGCGGGTTTTAATGTATACAACCCCTGTTCTGCGGGCTCCAACTGCTCTTGGAGTTCTTTGAACCACAAAGGATGAGTGAAATCCCCTGTTCCCATAACTTTAATGCCTTTCTTGCCTGCCCAATGATCCAGGTTCTTTAAAGTCATATCCTTGGACGTTGCCCTGGCAAAACGGGAGTGGATATGGAAATCAGCTATGAACTTCATGCTTTTAATAGCTTAATGCCCAGACCCGCTATTTGTCCTCCTCCCAGCATGAGTATGCCTGCGAATATTGACCATACGGTCAAGTTCAGCATCTTGGGTATGAGCCCTACAGGAAGCATACCCTGCAGCTGGCCTTCTAAAAGCTTGGGGATTTGGCTCCCTAGGTTAGAAAGAGAATCCAGAGAGAAATTCTGCGTTCCCTTCTCTGCATCCTTTGGAGCTGTCACATCAACAGAAAAAATCTCGGGAGGAGCTGCACTTCCCGTAAAAAATGTAAAAGAGGCATACAAAGAATACAGAATAATGCCTATGCCTCCTGCCAAAAGTGCAAAACCAATAATCTTTTGAACATGCATAGTATTTAGATAAGAACTTTCTGAAGAACGTTTTTAGGATAGTTCGCTATCCTTTTTAGCATATCCCTATGGAACCACTCCCATACCTCTTTTGCAGACAGGAATGCCTCCAAATCCTTTTCCTGGTTAGGCAGTTCTTGAAACTCCACCTCTCCCTTCGCACTGCCCCACTGATGGTTGCACGATGCTTTTCCTTTTGTAATGCGCTCGGTGCCGTCTTTCTCCTTCTTTCTCGCAAGGCATCCCCTGCATTCTTGGTACTGGTCAATACGCAGGATCCATCGCGTCTTTCCCTGATCTTTCTTGCTTGCTCCTTTATTATACGCGTTTAGGTATGCAGCGGTCTGCAAAAAATATGCGTCCTGCATGCCATTGCTTGTTTTAAGGTCAACCACTCCCATGGTGCCCTGCACCTCTGCCACCATATCAATGGTGCCCGCATACCCCGCATCCATGTCGTATACCCTTGTTTCAATATGCGCCTGGGGGTCCAGTATTTTCACCTGGTACTCTCGCTGCCATGCGCGGAATGCGTCAAGAGAAGGCTGAACAGCAGGCAGCTCCCCAACCGCTTCTTTCTTAAGCAGGTGCGCAATGGTTTCATGTACAAGCGTGCCCCAGTCTGCAGAACCTTGATGAGCGAATAGAAAGGACTTTGCGACAAGAGACGTAACTGCGGTGACCCTGGGAAGCCATACGCCCTCAATCTCGTACCCGTATTTTAACTTGAAAAAATCAACGGTCATACGCTCACAAGGTTTCCCCCGACCCCCCCTTCTTTTCACAACCCTCGGTTTTGAATGATTTCCTACACGGGGGAAACCTAATTTTATTTCATAAAATTACGGTCACAGACTTACTTCACCTCGGATTTTTTCAGAATGATCCTAGCCGCGTTCTCAATGAAATCTCCTCCCGCGTATCCAATAACAAATGCCACGGCAGGACTTACGCTGGGCATCCCCAGCTGCTCAAGCCCGAGCTCTTGCACCGCAAGCGCGCTCAACACCCCTATGGAACCTGATATAAGCAGCATAGAAACAAAATACGGAAGATTGAACTTCACGTCTTTGTATGCGTACTGATGCTTTACGAACCCCATGAGGCCCCGCACGAATCCTCCTCCAAACCCTGCGATAAAAAGCGCTTCAAACATAAGTATTCAATGTTAAATGACAATGCCAAATGATGTTTTTACTACCCATCCAATGGCGAATGCGACCACAGACGCCATACTGCCAATGAGTAAAATCTCCATCCCTGCCTTCCAAGGGTTTCCCCCGGTAAGCAGCGTGCGTGCCGCACCCACGAGCCAGAACGTCACCCCAGCAAGGACGCCCGAAAGAATAAAGCTTGTTTGCGGATCTCTAGCAGAAAAAATGTACGGGATCAAGGGGACGGACCCGGCGACAAGAAACGCAATAAACGTGATGACCCCGTGCTGAACAAGATGGCTCGTGTTTTCGTCTCCGTTGCCAAGCACCCCATTGTTCCCTTGCGCATCCCGTAACTCTTTTTCCGATCTCAATGCAAGGTAGTTTGACGCGCCCATAGAAAACCCGTCTGCAAAAAGGTTTGCCAGCCCCAGAATGATAATAACTCCTGGGGAAAGGACGGCTCCCATTGCTCCCGCAACCACGGCAAACGTGGTCACAACCCCGTCGTTTGCCCCGTACACGAGATCCCCCACGTATACTCCCTTTTTAAACTTTTTGAGGAAATCCGTCATTGCGTTTTCTCTTTGAGGCCCGCACTCTTCTATACTGAACAAATGCCCCGATCATAAACAAGGCAACGAGGGCCTTTTCATGTGTCATGCGAGGAACAAAAAGATCGGATGTTTGGAAAAAGTATCCTTGTTTTCGCGCTTCGTCCAGCAGAATCAAGGCGCTCACAATAAGAATGCCCAAGGGAGAAAATAGCCGAACCCTGCCTAACCTATAAAGGTTTTTCAGCATGGGCATAGTTTATCAGAAACCTCTGTGAACGGCAAATGCTATTTCAGAAAAGAAAAGCGGCCCGAAGACCGCTACGAATGATTAGTCTTGAAGAAGAGCGGACGTTCCTCTCTACGCAGGATTCGTCTGATGTTCTCTAGATGAGAAGCCGCCAGGAAAAGAACTGCCCCAACGCCCAGAAGCTTGAGAGCGACTGGCTCTGGAGAAAGCAAAAGGTAGGACATGAGAACGAGAGCAAAAATCAGATTGGTCAATGACATGACCGTCCTAGTGGCAAGAAAGATAACTGCCCATAGAACGGCAAGTACAATAACCGCAAGCCATGACAACAAAGGAATAACCCCTCCTACCAGCATGGCAACCCCCCGTCCTCCCTGAAAGTGCAGGAAGACTGGGAATTTTGATCCCAGCATGAGAGCTCCAAGCGTCATAGCCTGAAGCCACACAGAATGAGTACCCCATCCAACGGCAGCAATCAGAAGCCAAGCCTTTCCCATGTCCGCCAGGAGCACCAAAAATCCGTACCAAAATCCCAGGTTACGAAGAACGTTTGTAAAACCGGTGGAATGACTCCCCATCTCGCGGATGTCTACCCCGCGCATCCACTTTGGTATAAAGTACCCTGCTGGGAGGGAGCCAAGGAAGTACCCAACCGTGACGACAAGGAATGGTACGAACATATGGCTATCCTCCTCTTGGGTTTCGCTACTGCAACACTAACAAGCTTTTGCTTGTTTTTCAACTATCTGGAGATAGGCGGAAGCCCCTGAGAAAGAAAAATCCAAATGGAAAGCGCAATCATTCCAACTACAAAAAGATGAGATATGATCATGCTATTTAGAGAAGCAGCTCTGCTGCGGCTCCCGCTACAAGGATACCGGCAAGAAGAAAAAGAAAGAGTGAAGGGACGCGGATCTCATACTCTGGCTTTCTATCTCCCATGGTTTTTGCCTTGCGGAACATAAGCATAACCAAAACGCCTTCCACTGCGCCCATAACTCCTCCCACCACGCCCACAACTGCTATGAACTCGCGGAACCCAAGAAGGAACAAAGCTAACGGAACGCACAGGGCAATAAGGGCCGAGGGCACATACGGAAGGTTAAAATCATGGCGGAGGGAGTTTTTTAGGTAGTTCCCTATAACCAAAAATGAGTCTGCAATGATGACAATGCCAATAAGCGCCCCAAAGGCAATAATGCTTTGTCCGAGAAAGGGCACCAGCCCGGAGAATGCGTCAGGAGTTGTTGCCAGGCCCGACACTCCAAGGACGATAAGCGAAAACAGCAAAAAGAACGCCCCCACAACAACCGAAGACCATATGATGACGTTATCAAGCTTTGTGCGGGCGTTCCTGTCCCGTAAAAAGCTCATCACTTCTGGCACGGCCTCAAACCCGGCAAACGCGAACAAAAGAACGCCAAAAGGCAGAAAAAGATTTGAGAGATTTGAAAAATCGAACAAGGGAACCGCAATGCTCTGTACATGCGGCAGAGCAAAAACCAGCAGACCAGCTATGGCTGCTATGAATACAATGTTTGTAAAGAACTCTATCTTGGTAATAAGCTGCCTGCCTGAAAGCACAAGAAAGAACGCGCATATGGAGAACACAACGGTAAATATAGTGGAAGAGAATGGAAGAAAAGATCCAAACACAATCTCGGAAAACTCCCCCACAAGAATAAGGTACGCAAGAAGCGTTCCTACGAGAACAAATAAAAGAGTAAGGGTTGCAAGAACTTTTCCGCGCTTGCCCAAGTATATGGCTGCGTACCCTACGAGCCGGTGCTTGCCTGAAGTCCTCAAGCATACCTCCCCAAAAAACAGATGAAGGAGGCATATGATCCCTCCTAAAAGAAAAAGATAGAAAAGACCAGGAACAATCCCGCTTTTCAGCATTGCAAAAGGTATGCCGAAAATCCCAGCCCCAACAATGGTTCCCACCAACGTGGAAAGAGCCAGCGTAAAACTATTCATTCTTTACACGTTCAGTTATACCTTAAAGACTCTATAACCCTCCCTGACTTTTTGCTTTACCTTGAATCCCACCTCATCCCCCTTCTTTGCGGCAGTTACCGGCTCATGCTCAATCTGCATAGAGTCCACGTACTGCGTGAAGCCGACAGCCCCTCCTTCAATGCGCACTGTATCTCCAACATTCAAGGAATCCTCCAGCTTCATTGCCGCAACATTGATCTTATCAAAATAGTGGTCCACCTTGCCCACGAGCTTCTCCTTTGACTTGCCCGCCGTAGATTTAGCGGAGGCGGGTTTCTTGACTTTAGGAGCCTCTTTCTTTGCTTTCTTGGCAGGGGCTTTCTTTACTGCGGGCTTTCCGCCTCTTCGGCGGACCGCCGTTGAGGCGGTTTTCTTCGGCTTTGCCTTTGCTTTAGGATTTGCTTTTTTCTTTTTTGCAAGCATACAGTTACCCGTTATTCGTTTTTTGCTGTTTGTTTACGACCTTTGTGGTTATTCTCTTTCTCTACCTTAATTGCTTTGATAACCTCTCGCACAAGAATATTAGGATACATGCTGCCAATAACCTTTTTTCTGCCCCGGTATCCTCCCTTGAGTAAGTAATCGATCTTATCTGCGGTACCGCCACTCCCTTCAAGAACGCCAAGGGGCTTTTTGTCTTCGAAGGCTACGGTAAACTCATTGAGCGTTCCCATTCTTCCGCATATTGTAATCACTGCGTCTGATGCTCTTGTTAAAAGGAGATTACGACCCGCATACCCAAAACCGGTGTATACGATAACATCAAACATATCAGTAGGAAGACGATACACCTTTATGTGCTCCTTTTCCGTGCCAGCTGGAGAAAATCCAATTGATATGCCGTTCGCCTCGTTTGCTCCCACTGCTGCCCAATACGGAATTCCAGTGGTTGCCCCCGTAAGCAGAATGGCTCCCTGTTTCACAACTTGCCGCCCCACTTCCTTGGCAAGCTCTTTTGCTTTTGGAGTGCAGGGATCTAAAGCAGCAGACCCCGAAACGCAGATCTTGTATTTCTTGATGTAGTCGGTAGATTTCTTTGCCATAGTAAAATTTTACTTCGGTAAAATTTTCGGTTTCCCCCGTATAGGAAAACAGCGAGCGAAGCGAGCGTTAGAAACCGTGGGTTTCGAAATGCGGGGGTCGGGGGGAACCGTGTGACCGTATTAAGTATACCAGAAAAACCAAGAGAAAAGAAAAGCCAGCCGTCTTTGAGACAACTGGCAAAGCCGCTCTGGTCCTAGCGGCGCACCATGATGTTATAAAAGAACTGTGGCGCGTCGTGCCAGACCTGGCTCCTCTTTGGAGAAAGACGATCCTTCGCGAGAACCGCCATATCTTTGATAGTGCGAACCGGCGTCGCCCCACTCATGACGCTATAGAGAACCCCTAGACCAATGCCCTTGGTCATCAAGGCTCCTAAGTAAGTATACGTGGGTTGCCACTGTTCCGGGTCAAACAAGACTGAGCATCCGCCTGCCCCATCTTCAACAGCCACAACCCCAGGCGCCAATTCTGCCATGCGCACAGGGTAATAGCCCGGATTCTTGAGAGTCAGACGACGATAGTGCTGCAAAACCCTTTCTTGCATCTCACGTCCGTTCATGCCGTCACCTCCTCTTGTTCATAGGTATAATATAAATACAGCGAGAAATCAAGAGTGCGCCTGGCTGGACTCGAACCAGCAGTCTTTGGCTTCGGAGGCCAATGCTCTATCCATTGAACTACAGGCGCCTACCTATTTTACGCGAGACACGCGGATAAACCCTCCGCAAGGAACAATTTCAATACCCTGCCTCTCTAGTTCGTCTAAGATAAGGTTCATGCCAATGGAATCAGAAGACATGTGCCCTACATTAATAACATTGATGTGGGCGGTTTCGGCTTCCTTCTTATGGTCATCAGACAAGTGCATCGCAATAACGGTGCCAATGCCAGCCTGCGCCATGCGCTCGTACAACTTAGGAGAACCTTCTGTGCCCCCGGTCATCTCTGTAATAGCGATTTTCCCGCACCTGTTGTCTGGACTACCCACCATAATAGTAGGCCCTACTCCCTGCTCAATGGCTTTCTGGTATTCTTCCACCTCGCAAAGAACATTCATTAAGTCCTCAAGGCGTTCTGGTTTTTTTGATTCTACAAGAGTACGGATAAACATTGCAGCGTTATTGTCTGCCACCGTATGAAGGCACATAAGATTGACTCCGAGAAGGCGCGAAGCGTCCACTGTTCTCCAGTTATTGCGAGGGTTCAGTCCCCTGGCAACTTCGGAGATGCGCTCTTTCATTAACCCCTCTCCAATGTTGACGGGAACTCCGTACTGATTGAGTACATCTATCTGCAGCTCCATAACCTCATGAAGATCTGCAAGGGCCCTGCCCAAAGGATGATGAGAAATAACCAAATCAATGTCCCCAAGCTCTTTTGCCACGAGAATCTCTCCTACTTCAGTATCAATGCCAACTAAAACTTTCTTAATCTCTTTATCTTGAGCAACATGAAGAACTCTGGTGTCAGAGTATGGATTGGTGAGAGATTCTGCGTCAAATCCTTTCTTTTCTTTCTCTGAAAGTTTCTCAAACTTCTTTCTCTTGCGTTCAAGCAGTTTCTCTACATCTTCCTTGCTGCGGAAATCAGCTTTCCTACCACTTTCTATTGCTAGGTTATAGATGTCTTGGATGTTCACCCCGTTAGAAGTCTGTCTTTATTGTTTCAGATAGACTTTTGCTTTATACATAGTATTATTCTCATTCCCCGTTTGCCTCATGGAAGAAAAATTTTACTCAAAATTTTTCTTCCCAAGACTTCTAACGGGGTTCATTTCTCCTTTTTCACCTGATACTTTTGTATCATATCTTCATACAGCTTTGAGATGCGCGCCTTCTGCTCGGTCATACCTAAAACACCCCTTCGGATCAATGCCTTTTGAAGACGGATATATTTTCTCACGCTTTGTGGGAAGTTGTATTTTGGCATATGGGTTGAGTACGCTCTTGCGTTTCATTGTTCCCCTTGGTTATACCATATCTATTTTGTCGTGTCTACGAGCTGGACAAACAGCCATCCTCGTGGCATAAAGAAACTAGGTCTTTAACACGTGAGGTGAAGCTGTGTTTGGACTAGACACTGCTATAGCAATCCACGATGACGTAGAAGCTGCGGTTGCGCAAGCGACGTTCGAGGGAAAAGGCCCAAAACACGCGATAGCAATAGCGCAAGCAAAGATGGATGCCCGAAGTAAGGAGGGGGTCCTAACGGCTGCACCTCATCCATTTGCCCTAGCCAAGGCAGTGTACAAAGCCTGGTCAAAAGCCCAGAGAGACTGGGAAGGCTGGGACTAAAAAGGATACAATGGGGATCCAATTGGGTCCCTTTTTCTTACCCGCATCTCTTCCCGTACCACTTCCCTATCATCCCAAGGGATTTTTTTACCTCCTTTTATTGCAATAGAATCCTCACTTCCCTTTCCGGTTATAATCACAACATCTCCCGAAGATGCAAAGGAGAGACCATTGCGAATCGCCTCCCTCCTATCAAGAATTTTTAATACCACGGATTCATGCGGATACTGCTGATTTATACTGATATGTTCTGCGCCTGCGGCAACTTCATCAATAATTTTCTGAGGGTCTTCCTCATAGGGATCCTCGTTCGTAATAATCACGCGGTCGCAGTGGGTTGCAGCCAGCTTCCCCAGAACCGGCCTCTTCCACCTGTCTCTCCCTCCTCCCGCCGCTCCCAACACACAAATTAATTTCGGATTTCGGATTTCGGATTTCGGATTTTCTCGAAAAGTCTTATAGACTTTTTCGAGAGCTGCTGGAGTAAACGCATAATCGACAATCACACGAAAAGGATTATGTACTACAGTCTCCATTCTTCCCGACACTACCTCCATTTTTTCTAGAGCTTTACTGCATACCTGAAGAGAAATGCCCTGAGAACGCGCCACCGCAATTGCCGCCAAGGCATTAGAGATGTTGAACTCACCGAGAAGTTTAAGTTGAATATCGGTTCCCCCTGCCGTAAAGTTAATGCCATGATCTGTTGTGCTTATATTTTCAGCACAAAGTATAATGCTATGTAGCATTGAACTTTGTGCAGATTTTATGCTGTAGAGATACTTTTGTTGCGCGGGGAATTCCAAAAAGAAAGGGGTATGCTCGTCGTCCGCATTGATCACATGGACTTTCTGAGCCGCCTGGAATAACTTCCCTTTGGTACGCTTGTAGTTCTCAAACGAACCATGGCGTTCAATGTGTTCAGGGCTTAAGTTCGTAAACACTGCGGTATGAAAGTTAATGAAACGGTGCCGATGCTGAAGCATGCCCTCTGAAGTTACCTCCAGCACAACATGAGTGCAACCCGCGTCCTTTGCCTGGCGCAAAAACTGCTGTATGACAAAACGGCCAGGCATGGTCATCTTCATTGTGTTCCTCCATTCTTTATCCAATAATTGGAACCGGATAGAAGAAAGGGATGCGGTCTTCAACCCAGCTTCCCGAAAAATACGGGAGATCATGTCTACCGTGGTTGACTTCCCATTTGTTCCTGTCACTCCAATAATCACCATACCTTGAGAAGGGAATCGATATATCAAGGCGCCTAAAAATGCCAACCCTAAATGATACCAGCTTATTAAAAATCTTGGAGTAAGTTTTCGTATGATATTTTTCATGGTACAAAGAAGAATTTTAACAATACTATAAATAATTGCGGCCGCAACTTTTCATAGTATTTAAAGCTGAAAGTGTTTTCTTAATTTACTATCATTTTCTATATCCCCTGTAATAAGGAGGCGCACCTCCTCGTCTTGGAACCCAAAGAAATCCTTCAGAAGCCGCACCTCATCTCGACATTCATAGGGAGAGAGCCATACGCTTTGTTGCAATGGATAAAATTCGAGGCGCTTGAGAAAACCACGCAGAGCTTCTCGTTTAATCCGATGCTTTTCTTTTATATCAAATATAACGACCCTCCACAAACCATCCCATTGTTTTGATTTATGAAGTTGAAGATCGTTAATTTGATATACCCCGGCTCGCCTTTTCCCCTTTTCCGTAAGGCTGACGTACAGCTGGTTTTTCTGCCGGGCAAAATTGATACATCCTTCTTTTTGAAGACGATAAAATGTATCATACGCCTTTTTATTGCTGTATGGCTTTCGATTTCTTTTTTCGAGCCCGCTCATAATATTGCGAATGAAATATGGGGAAGAGGCGGCGAGCACTACCGCGCTCCCAGTAATAAGCCATAAGAGAATGTCTTTGGCAATTTCCACCTTCGGCTTTTTAAAATAGTATTTATATTTAGACATAAAGGTAGACCTTACCATACTATACTACAAATTTATGCGGCCGCAATTATTTATAGTATAGAGATTTTTATAATTAGTATAGAGGTTGCGGTAAATATATTATACGGGGACTAAAAAGAGCAAAAATCTTTTGGAAAAGAAAAGAGGCAGGAGGGGAACGCTGGCTGCGTTCCTCCTCCTGCCACTGCTGTGATAAGGTGCTGGGGCTACCGCCGCTCTAGGTGGTGAGCGGGAAAGCCTGCGGAGCGCGCCCGGCGATCGTCTTGTGCGCCGCAACCATCGACATTGTCAAGTGGGACCACAACTGCCGAATGCTGGCGACAAGAGGAGGCGATGCGCCACCACTCCACTCTCGCCGCATACCGTAGTAGCGAGGGCCGTGAACCGAGCGGTACTGGTGGGCAGGGTCGAGAGCGGCGCCGGCGACGATCAGAAACGTCGTGAGTTGCCGGGGAAGCACCGTGCCGTATTGGACCACGCGGACCATGAAGTGGAGGCGAACGAACCATCGTACGACGGAGAGAACAGAGAGACCTGCGACCGCGATGAGCCAAGACCTCGTCACAAGGAGTCCCCCGTGGTGGTCAAGGCCGCGGAACGCGACGATCGACACAACGAAGGTGGCGAGGGTCACCGTGAACACCCGCACCCACGAGCCGACCCTGGCCAGGAACGCCCAGATCACCATCGCCAGCACCATGAGGAACAACAGGAAAGGACCCGCTCTGATTCTGCGCATCTCGTTCCTCCTCACTTGGATTTGGTGCCAAAACTCCAATCATCACCTCCCCTCAAAGAGCAAAATCTCTTCAAGGCCTCCTTTCCTTGAGATTTATTCATTATGCCTCCGTCAACGATATTGTCAACTATCGCTTTGCAATCTTGAGGGCCTCTTTCACTTTCTTTTGTAACGAGTCTAATCCCGCAGGAATCTTGAGAAGTGCCTCTTTTGCTTTCTGACGAGAGAATCCCAATGCAACCAAGGCATCAATAGCATCAGTATCTCCTTGATCCTCGTTGCCCTGATGAAGGATTTTTAATTTCCCAGTAAGCTCCAGAATAACCTTCTGTATTTTCTTTTGGCCAATACCATGCACACCAGCAAAAAACGTAGCATCTCCTTTTTCAATGGCTTCTCTCATCTGCTCTCGGCTTCCTAAAGAAGAAAGCCGAAGTGCTGCTTTAGGTCCAATACCAGAAATACCTTTTAGGGTTTCAAACAACTCTAACATTTCAAGAGATTCTACTCCGTACAATTCTAGGGTCTCATCTTGGCGTATATGGAGATGACAGTATACTTCTACCTCTTTGCCAACAGAAAAAGAATCAACACAATTCGCTGCCAGAAATACCTTGTATCCTATGCCTCCGGTGTTTGTTATGATATAGTCGGAGCCTTGAGCAATAACAGTGCCCTTAATGTACGAGATCATATCTTACGAATTACGAATACTTACGAATATACGAATCATACCTTATCGCAGATGGAATTTAAACTAGTATCAAAGTTTCATCCCACGGGAGACCAGCCCCGGGCAATTGAAAAACTAACTACAAATCTTGAGAAAGGCCTGCACCACCAGGTACTCTTGGGCGTGACCGGTTCTGGGAAAACCTACACCATGGCTTCCCTTATTGCAAAAGCCCAGAAGCCCGCTCTTGTCATATCCCCAAATAAAACGTTGGCGGCACAGTTGTACCAAGAGTTCAAAGAATTCTTCCCACATAACGGCGTGCATTACTTTGTTTCTTACTACGACTACTACCAGCCCGAAGCATACATACCCCAGTCTGATACGTATATAGAAAAGGATGCAAAGATAAACGAGGTGCTCGACCGCTTGCGCCACGAAGCGGTGCAGGACGTCTTGGCAAGAAAAGACGCCATTGTGGTTGCTTCTGTTTCTTGCATTTATAACATCGGATCTCCTGAAGAATACCAAAGGGTTGCCCTTGAAATACAGCAAGGCCAACAGATAACGCGGCGAGAACTTCTCAAACACATCACATCTCTTCAGTACCAGAGGAACGACATTGACTTTCAACCTGGAACCTTCCGCGCCAGAGGAGATGTTATAGAAATATTCCTCGTCACCGGGAAAAAACTCATCAAAGTAGAGTTTTCGGAAGATAAAATAGAAAGAGTGTCTATGTCCGAGGCAAACCTAACCCCTAAATACCAAATACTAAATACTAAATACTTATTATACCCCGCAAAGTTCTGGGTCACGCCCCAGGAAAAACTCACCATTGCACTCTCCAACATACGTCTGGAACTCCAGGAACATCTCAAGCTCCTAAAAAAGCAGAACAAACTAGTGGAGGCCCAGCGCTTGGAGCAGCGAACCATGTATGACCTTGAGATGATAGAAGAGTCAGGGTACTGCCATGGCATAGAGAACTACTCTCGGCATTTTGAGTTTAGGGAACCCGGAACCTCGCCCTTCACTCTCTTAGATTACTTTGACAAAGATGCCCTTACCTTTATTGACGAGAGTCATCTTACCCTGCCCCAGCTCAAAGCAATGTCCGTACAAGACAAAATAAGAAAGCAGTCTCTTATCCAGTATGGCTTTAGGCTACCTTCCGCTCAAGACAACCGCCCCCTCACATTTGTAGAGTTCTTCCAAAAGGCCAAAAAGCTTGTGTATGTTTCCGCTACTCCGGGAGAGTATGAGACAGACTTGGCAATGCAGCAAAAAGACGGGGGCTTGGACGCCATAGTGGAACAGGTCATACGCCCGACCGGTCTTACTGAACCTGCAATTGAGATACGGAAAACCAAAAACCACATGCAAGACCTTGTAAAAGAAATCCAAAACGTGGTGAAAAACCGCCAGCGCGTGCTGGTTGTTACCATTACCAAACGCCTCGCAGAAGACATTGCGGATTTCCTTGCCGAGCGCTCCCTGAAGGTCCAATGGCTACACTCTGAACTCAAAACCCTAGAACGCCCAGCCCTCTTAGAAGACCTGCGCAGGGGAACCGTTGACGTTCTCGTGGGAGTAAATCTCTTAAGAGAAGGGCTCGATCTCCCCGAAGTGTCTCTCGTTGCCATACTAGACGCAGACAAGGAAGGATTTTTGAGAAACGCAACAACCCTTATTCAAACCATGGGAAGGGCGGCTAGGCACCCTGAAGGGAAGGTCATTTTGTACGCAGACTCGGTCACCAAGTCTATGAAGGCGGCCATACAAGAGGTGGGGCGGAGAAGAAACATACAAGAACACTACAACAAAGAACACGGCATCACTCCCCAGGCCATTGTGAAAGCAATACGGGAATGGCCGTTCCCGCAAAAACAAAAGAGCGTAGGGATAGAATTATCCCTTGTGACCGATATTGCTCTCTTAAAGCAAGAGATGCAGAAAGCTGCCACATCTCTCGATTTTGAACGAGCCGCAGAGATCAGGGACTTGATTAAAAAAGCAAATGGTGGTATAGAAGCTCCATATGCCCCGTTAGAAGTTCGCCACAAAAAACGAACCTAACACGGACATGAAAAAACCCATGAACAAAAATAACTTCTAACGGGGTATGCCAATAACGACATCCGCAAAGAAAGCTCTACGACAGAGCAGAAAAAGAGGAGCAAGAAATAAGCAGGTGCGGGTCAAGGTAAGAGATGTGGTAAAAGAGATGCGAACATTAATCTCTCAAAAAAAGACCCAAGAAGCGCAACTTCTCCTTTCGAAACTCTACAAAACCCTTGATAAGGCAGTGAAAGTTGGTGTGATGAAAAAGAATACGGCCTCGCGGACGAAATCCCGCCTTACCCTGTCACTTGCCAAGAACAAACCAGGAAAGAGCTCTTGAGCTCTCCATACTTCCGGTTTTGAGCCCAAGCTCAATATCAAAAATCCTTCTAAACCACTTTTTTAACTCCCCCAAGGAGAAGTTTTTTGATGCCTCCCACGCCTTTGTCACGACAAATGGATGTAACTTCGTTTTCCTCACGATATCATTATATGAAAGACGCATATCTGCCATCTCTTTTACTGCCAAAAGAGCTCGGAACTGAAACCCTATAGTAGAAAGAATGCGCAATGGAGGATCACCATGTTTCTCATGTTCTGCAAGCAATGCCAACGCTTGTTTTGTGTTCCTAGCTGCAATAGCGTCTATGGTCGCAAAAATCTCGGGCTCCACAATGGGTTCCACAAGCTCCTCAACATCATGCTTTGTAAGAGCGGCTCCCTTGCTATATGCTGCCAGCTTTGCGATTTCATTGGAAAGCCGCCACAGGTCGTTTCCTGCTGCCTCTGCCAGCGCTTCCTGAACCTCAATCGAAATCTTTATCCCGTAGCGCAAAAACTCCTGCGAGATCCAGGACTGCAGCCGGCCGCCAGACAGCAAAGAAAATTTCTGCGCCTTCCCATGCTCTTTAAGAAAAAGAAAGAGCGGGTTTTTCTCGTCAACGCTTCCTTCCTGAGAAAACACAAGAATCTGGGATGTTCTTGCCAGCTCGTCTTTGCACTCTACAAGTTCTCTTGTGGCATCTTGGCTGGAGAATGGATTATCCAAGACAATGAGTTTCTTCTCTTGGAAAAGAGAGGCTCCCCGTATTTCCTGCAAGACCTCCTGCGTGCCCGCCTGCGCGCAGTCAAACACGCGCACGTAGAATTTCTGCGCGTGCATGGTGCGATAACGCTCCTTGATATCCTGGAGCTTGCGAGCTCGCAAGAACGGCTCTTCGCCGTGCAGCAAAAGAAGCATTACGGAAGGATTGACTTGATCTTGACTAAGATCTCCCCTGGAGTGAAGTGGGCCTTGATGAGATAATCCGCGGCGCCAAGCTTCATGCCTCGCTCCACGTCGTCTTTCTGCCCCAAATTCGAGAGAATGATGACAGGAATGCCAGAGGTATCAGCGCTCCCCTTGATTTGGCGGAGCACCTCAAATCCGTCAATACCAGGCAAGATAAGGTCGAGCAGTATGAGATCAGGCTTCTCTTCTTTTGCCATTGCAATGCCTTCTTCCCCATTGATCGCTTCCACTGCCTGGTATCCTTCCTTTGCCACCTTCTGGGTGATGAGCTCTCGGAGGAACTTGTCGTCTTCTACGATAAGAATTTTTGCCATAGATGATTAAAACTTTTTCAAGAATTCTTCCATCTCTTCTTTAATGGGGAGGGTGAATGTGAACGTCGTGCCTTTAGACTCCACAGACTCAAACCAGATCTTCCCCCCGTGAGTTTCCACGATATGCTTGGTGATATACAGCCCAAGCCCTGATCCTTCCGTATGCACGGTGCGCACGTTGCTTGCGCGGAAGAACCTCTCAAATATTTTTACCTGCTCTTTCTGGGGAATGCCCAAACCGGTATCCGCAACCTGAACCTGCAATTCCTTTATATCATGGGTAATAGAAATTGTCACCTTTCCACCCTTGGAAGTGTAATGGAGCGCGTTGTCAATAAGGTTCTGCACAACGATGCCAATCTTTTCTGGATCTACCAATGCCTTGGGGCACCGCTTTGCGGAACGCACGAATGAAAGGGCAATGCCCCGACGGCCAGCTTCTTCCTTGTACAGCCCAAGCTGCTCGTCAATAATATCTTCCATTTGGACAAAGGAGGGCTGATAGAGATACCTTCCAGCTTCTATCCTCGTAACGTTCAGAAGGTCGTTGATAAGCGTTATCATACGCTCGTTCGCCTCATAGGTT
>Ga0155311_115_pt4 | contig 19350 bp, 20 predicted proteins | sample RifCSPhighO2_02_FD_106279 | JGI IMG/M metagenome (GOLD analysis project Ga0155311, IMG submission 106279) | Candidatus Wildermuthbacteria bacterium RIFCSPHIGHO2_02_FULL_47_12
ATGATGTGGCAACGTGTTCTGAAAGTATGCTTGGCTCTTGGTAGGGAAGGCGCGAGGTAACTTCTCTTTGCGCGTACAGGTCTAACAGTTGCTGGGCGAGTTTTTCTACCTCTTCTTTTATCTTTCGTTTTGTTTTTGACCAGAAAGGACTGCCTAGTCTGGAGATATGCGGTTCGCCAAAACCTACATACCGGGATAGTTTTCGTTCTAGTCCTACGGGAATAAAGAGTTTGTCTTGACTGTCATACTCTATAGTATAGTAGTGCTGACCCTGTTGTAATTCCTGCATGCCAGCAAAACGGCCAACGCCGTGATCTAAGTGTACTAGATACTCTCCTTCCTTTAGGTTTTTAATGTCAGAGAATAGTTTTTGGGACTTGAGGCGTTTCTTTAAGATATTCTTTGACACTTCTTCGTCTGCGGTTTTTTCTAGCCGTTCTATAGTTTCTATCTTGTTCCCAAGAAACTCTATGCGTATGGTATTTGAGGAATTGACAGGGAATACCTCAACGTGACCTCCTAAGTGCATGAATTCTCCTGGATCTCGCACTTCAAACACCTTCTCATATCCCAACTCATCTAGCTTTCTCAAGAGTTCGGATAGGGAGTATTCTTGGTCTTTTTCTAGCAAGAGCGTGTTCTCTTGAAAGAATACTTGGGTTTTGCGCGCCTCTACTATTTTTGCAAAGTTTTCCTCAAACCAAACATTGCCCTTTTCTAAAAAATATGGGGTTATCGCCACTAGTAATATTCTATCCAGCTGAGTTGACACTTCCATTCGTTTGAAGTATACCGATGATAACACGGGGAGTCAATCATACAGTAGCGAAGAAAGAGGGATTGATGACTCAACGAGCAGTTCCTTTAACGCATCAAAGGTTTCGATCGGAAATCGAGAAGGGAACTCGAGATTTTCATAAGTACGTTTTCGCCAGCATCTTTTTTCGGAATGCTGTCATCGCTGGTCCGGGCAGCCTGGATCGTGGCCTAGATCTTTGGAGAGTCAAGGTCGGGGGTACTGTAGATCTCGAGGGCGTCACCATCAAGGGTGACTTGAATCTCAATAGTGCTGTCATCAAGGGTGGTCTAGATCTCAATAGGGTGACGATTGAAGGGAATCTATTTCTTCAATGCGCCAGAATTGGTTCGGGCATAGACCTAAGAAATGCCACCATCAAGGGTGACTTGATACTTGATGAGGCTAGGGTTGATGGTAGTCTGACGCTTAGTGGTGCCACTATTGGAGGTGCACTGCACTTCACTGTTTTTAACAATGCTGTGATCAAGGGAGGTCTAGACCTTACAACCAAACAAGGCCCAGTTTGTATCTATGTGGGCAAAAGGTGCGCTCAACTGGTGCACTGGGCAGCTCCAAGCATCCCTTTGGTGGTGGATTACCGCCTATGACGAGCTATGCCGAGGCGTGATGGTTTTACCCCACTCTCTCGGCTTTTTCTTTTGTATGCACACTATTATACTTGAAAGTATAATAGTATTTGCTTGGTGTATGTTTTATTCCCTTTGAAGAAGATTGAGGAGTTGGGCGCAGGAATCTTCAATGGATTTTTGCAGGAGAGGAAGTTCACCTGGAGAAAACTTTTGAAGCACAAAGTCTTCTACGTTTTTTGGTTTTCCCGCTGCAGGCTGAATGCCAATGCGTATCCTGGTAAAGTCTTTTGTCCCCAATACTTGGATAATGGATTTTACTCCTTTGTGTCCTGCAGACCCTGATCCCTTCGAAACCTTTACTTTCCCAAGCGGGATGTCAATGTCGTCATGCACGACGACTAGTTCCTGAGTTAAACTAAGTTTTCCTAAACTTAGTTTAACTAAGGAGGCAACGGCCTTGCCGGAGTTGTTCATGAACGTCTGGGGTTTTGCCAGTACGACCTTATCCTGGTTAAGGATGCCTTCAGAGACTAATGAAGAGTGTTTTTTTGAAAGCTTAAAGTCGGGGAAGCTGTGTTTTTTTTGGAATTCATCCAACGCCATAAAGCCTGCATTATGCCGGGTTTTTTGATATTCTTCTCCTGGATTGCCAAGTCCTACGATAAGCATCATGTTTCTATTATACTCGGGGCTTGTAAAAGAGGGAAATTCTGGTATGATAGCAAAGTATGAGCCCCGATAGTGTCCGCGGTCGCTTCCAAGGATTTCACAATCGTAGTATATATGTCACACACAACATATAAGTATAATTGTTCAGTGTTGCGATATCAAGACCGCGACCTGACACTATCGGGGTGAGAGGCATTGTTTCTTTTGTGTGGGAGTTGGCGAAGATAGGCGTTGTGGCCGCGCTTATCGTGGTTCCTTTACGAATGTATGTATTCCAGCCCTTTTTAGTGAAGGGAGATTCTATGGTTCCTAATTTCCATAACGGAGATTACCTTATTGTAGATGAGCTTTCGTATAGGTTCCAAGAGCCCGTTCGAGGAGATGTTATTGTTCTAAAGTTCCCGTATGACCCCTCCCAGCGCTTCATTAAAAGAATAGTGGGGCTTCCTGGGGAGACCATTGAGATCAAAGATGGCAAGGTGGTGATATACAGCGCAGATACCAAGGATGCGTCCGTACTCGATGAAACAGAATACTTAGGATCTCTGCGCACCCCGGGATCCGTAAAAGTGGAGTTAAAGGAGGGTGAGTACTTTATGCTGGGGGATAACAGAGATTTCTCTTCTGATTCGCGAAGCTGGGGTCCATTAGCTGCGCAGTACATTGTAGGCAGAATGCTCTGGAAGGTGTTTTCATTAGATGCGCTTGAGGAATTAGTCAACACGCAATAATTTTATGGCAAAAAAATCAAGATTGCAGGCTCCTACGGGCATGCACGACGTGCTTGGAGAAGACCAGCCGTATTTTACGAGGATATGGGACGCGGTGAATGACATAGCGCATTTTTATGCTTTTTCAAAGATAGATACCCCCATGGTTGAGCATTCCGAACTTTATGAGAAAGGAACGGGACTTACCACAGACATTGTAGAGAAGCAGATGTACGCCTTTAAAACCAAGGGGGGAGATGCCTTAGCCCTGCGCCCTGAATTTACTCCAGGCATTGTGCGAGCATTCATACAGCACGGCATGTTCTCCTGGCCCCAGCCAGTAAAGCTGTATACGTACGGGCCATTGTTCCGTTACGAGCATCCTCAAGCTGGCAGGTACCGTCAGTTCAACCAGTTTGATTTTGAGGTGTTTGGAGAGCAGTCAGCTGCCATTGACGCCCAGGTCATACAGATTTTCTACACCATTCTCAAGGAGCTGAAGTTCGGCCACTTGGTAGTTGAGGTCAACAGCATTGGAGACTACCAGTGCAGGCCGTATTACAAGAAGGTTTTGGTGAACTTTCTGCGGCCGCGCCAGTACTCTTTGTGCGCGGACTGCAGGAGACGGATCAAAGAGAACCCGTTGCGCGTCTTGGACTGCAAGGAAGAAAAGTGCCAGCGGGTAAAGTCGCAGGCGCCGCAGGTGATCGATCACCTGTGCGAAGAATGCAAGACGCATTTTAAATCCTTGCTGGAGTTTTTAGATGAGGCTGATTTGCCGTATCATTTAGACCCGTATCTGGTGCGCGGCTTGGACTACTACACCAAAACCGTGTTTGAGATCTTTTCTGAGAGCTCTGTGAAGCAGGATCAAGAAGGGGCTCAAACGGTACAGCGCAGCGCGCTTGTGGGAGGAGGACGATATGACGCCCTCGTAAAATTAATGGGAGGGAAGGACGTTCCCGCGGTTGGAGCCGCTGCCGGAGTAGAGCGCATCATTGCGTTGATGAAAGAGAAGCAGCTTCCTGCCGCAGAGGAACCTGCTCCCAAGGTTTTTCTTGCGCAGCTGGGAGATCTTCCCAAGAAGAAATCCTTGAAGCTTTTGGAAGAATTGAGAAAGGCAAAGATCAACATAGCAGAAGCCTTGGGCAGGGATTCTTTAAGAACCCAGCTTGCCAGGGCAGACAAGCTTGAAGTTGCGTATACCCTTATCCTTGGCCAAAGAGAGGTGTTAGACAACACCATTGTTATACGGAAAATGGATACTGGTGAGCAGGAAACCGTGAAAATGAATAGGGTGGTAGAGGAGTTAAAGTCACGGTTGCGCAAGTAGCCATGGATTGCCTTTTTTGCAAAATTGTGAGAAAAGAGATCCCAGCAGATATTGTGCTGGAGGACGAGAAGTTTCTTGTGTTTCACGATATTAAGCCCAAGGCCCCTTTGCATCTTCTTATCATCCCTAAAAAGCACATCCATTCCATAGACCACGTTGCAATTGAGGACAAAGAATTAATGGGCGAATTAATACTCACAAGCCAAAAGGTCGCAAGACAGCATAACCTGAAAGGATACAAACTGCAGATCAATGTAGGCAGGGAAGGAGGGCAGGTTGTAGACCATATACATCTCCATCTTCTAGCTGAAATTGCGAGAAGCGATACGTTATGAAGTTTGAAATCACAAAAAACGAACGGGAAACAAACCAATCCTTGATCAGGCGTTTTACCAAGCGCCTGAAAGAGAGCGGCATTCTAAAGGGAGCCAAGCAGCGCATGTTCAAAAAGCGCGTAAAGTCAAAGGAGGTGATGCGCGCCATGACCCTGCGCAGGATTATAAAGAACAAAGAGACTGAAAAGCAAAGAAAATTGGGGAACGATGTAACGCCTCGAAGGTTTTAGTATACATGTTGTCACGCCAAAGCATCCAAGAAGACTTAAAACAATCAATGCTTGCAAAAGACGAGCTTCGCACAGGAACTCTGCGTATGCTTTTGGCCGCGGTTTCTAACAAAGAGAAAGAGAAAAGATACAAAGTGAGTAAGGCGGAACCTGGTCTTGCAGAGCAGGAGCTCCAGGCAAAGAGCGTGCTTTCTTTACAAGAGCTTCAGGATGTGGCGTCTTTTGAAGTAAAAAAGAGAAGGGAAGCTATTGAGGGTTTTACAAAAGGAGGCAGACAGGAGCAGGCAGAGAAAGAAAGGCAGGAGATGGAAATACTGCTTCCATATCTTCCAACGCAGTTGTCAGAAGAAGAGATACGCAAACTTGTGAAAGATACAATTGCAAAAGTTGGAGCTACAGGCCCGCAGGATTTGGGGAAGATTATGGGAGCATTGGCCCCGCAAACAAAAGGAAAGGTAGACGGAAACCTCGTTAGTAAGATTGTGAAAGAGTTGTTGACATTAATATAGGGGGGGTAGTATTAAGTTAGTCGGGCCGCAGGATACTATTCTAACTTTTTATAGTATGAGTTTTAGAAAATTAGTTTTCGTTATTGCGTTTCTCGGGGTTTTAGTTGGAGGATTTTTTATGGACGCTCAGCCAGCGCAGGCTGCCACAGTGCAAGAGCTGAGAGCGATGATTGCCGCATTGCAGGCGCAGATACGTGAGCTGCAAGCGCAGCTTCAATTGCAGGGTGAGACCACAACAGCCTGGTGCCATACTTTCAATACTAATTTGAGAATAGGTGACGTAAGCGAAGAAGTGACGGCTCTTCAGATCGCTCTGCAGAAGGATGGATTGATCAATGAGGAGATTGCAAGCAACGAATTCGAGGAAAAGATTGCTTCAGCAGTAGTTGGGTTCCAAGAAAAATACAAGAGCGATGTCTTAACTCCCTATAGATTAGCTCGCGGAACCGGATTTGTTGGCGTTTCTACAAGGGCAAAATTAAATAAACTTTATGGTTGTTCAGCATCTACAGTTCGGCCAGTACCACCCGTCACGGTAACTCCCACACCGACTCCGACTCCAGCGCCTACACCTGCGCCGACCCCAACCCCAACAAAAACCTCTATCACCGTTCTTTCTCCTAATGGAGGAGAGACATGGAATCTTGGCAGTACCCAGACCGTGCGGTGGGAGGGAACGCGTTATCAAAAGGGCTACGACGCGAGTTTTGTTCTTATAGATTCTACAAAGATATATGGACTCAATCAGATAAGCATCGGTTTTGTTGTTGATCATAACGAAGCCACCATTTCGATCCCTTCTTTTCTTACTCCCGGTTCGTATCAACTTCAAATGACCATGATTGCTAATGGCGTACGAGTGAATGATGCCAGCAATGGATACATTAACATTGTTGCTTCAACAACTACGACTTCCTCCATCACCGTGCTTTCGCCAAAAAGCGGAGACCAATGGAAAGAGGGAGAGATACACTCCATTACGTGGTCAACAAACAACTTTACAGAAGAAGTCAAGAAAGGTTCACAGGTTCTTGTTGATCTTGAAGGGTATGATATAGAAAAGAACAAAATTAATCCGAAGCTGGAATACGCGTACGGTTACCCCTATGGCCATAATCCAAATAACCCAATTTACCGGCTTGCATTTACAAATCTTATTGGCGGATACGTAAACCAGTCTGACTCAAATCGGTTTAGCTGGGAGTGGAATATGCCGAAAGACTTGTCTGCTCGATTTGTGGAGAAGCCCGTCTTTTATCGAGCTGTTGTTGAGACGCAAGCGTATCCGTCTTCTAAGAACACCTTTACTGCAAGATCCGACTACTTCAGCATTGTTTCGGCGACGGCTACAACCCCTTCCGTTACCTCTGTATCTCCGACATCCGGCGCAGCCAACGATACGATTACAGTTTATGGTAAGAATCTTGTAGATACCCTCCCCTCTGGAATTACGATTGAATTTTTGAAAAATGGACTTTCAAAGGGCACTATTGGTAGTCAACACGTCTCTGTACAGCCAGATGGGTTATTCTTAAAATTCAAATTGATAGGGCTCTTTGTGGAAAATACTGAACCCGGAACGTATCAAATTCGCGTCATAAACGATAAGGGGAAAAGCGATACGCTGAATTTCAGTATTACCCCTGCAAGTACTCCTTCCATCACCGTGCTTTCTCCCAATGGAGGAGAGCAGTGGGTAGCTGGGCAGACATATCCGATTAAATGGCAAGCTAAGAATGTCGCGATGGTATACATAAAACTTTGTGCCCTTACGCCTCTCTTGGAGAGAGGTTATACGTGTCGCGCTCTTTCTGGGATTCCCGATGTGGGCATCGATGCTTCTACTAGTATGTTTAACTGGAGCATTGACCCTAATGATCCTTTTGTGCCTTGTAACGGTGGTTGTAAGATTGAAATCAACGAAGTTCGAAATGGCGTCATGTCTGAGATTTTTGATGCCAGCGATAGTTATTTCAGCATTGTTTCGGCGACGACTACAACAAATACGCCCCTTACTTGTGATCAGTTAAAGACGGCGCCCGCTTCATATCCTAAATTTGATTTATGTAAGAATCAGGGTTTTGATAAGGTCTGTTTCAACAAATATAACTATGAATATCAGGGATGCGGGAAATCTTCTCTCTACAATGATTGTACGATTCAGAATGTAAACGCCGAAAAGAACATTTGGTGTGATACGGGTCTTATATACGGTGGCGCTGATCTCTATCCTACGCCGATTACTACCCCGTCTGTTGCCGGAAGCATAAAACCGGGAAACCAAGTATATTTTGATAGCGGAATTGGTAATAAAGGAACTGCCCCAACCGATGTGTTCAACATCAAATGGTTTGTTGATGACGTGCAGGTTGGGTATGGAAGCCATTCTGGGCTTGCTCCAAAGACGGTTGTGATGGATGGGAATTCCCAATATTGGTGGACCGCCAAAGAAGGAACGCATACCATTAAGTTTGTGGTTGACGCAGACAATCACGCAAAAGAATCTGACGAAACGAATAATACGGTTTCAACAACAATTACCGTATCTCCAGCAGTAGTATCTCCCTCTATCACCGTTCTTTCTCCAAATGGAGGAGAGCAGTGGGTTGTTGGGTCAGAGGCAACCATTACATGGAATACGCAAGGATATTCTTCAGGTACGGTAGTCCAAATAGGGTTGCGGGATAATAGATATAGTCCAGTATTTGGAAGCGGAGAGGGGACCATTGCAAACACCACTAATACAGGAAGCTATACGTTCATTATTCCAGCTTCTCTTGATGTATTATCTGGAGGAACATTGGGCGGTACCAATATCTATTCAATTGCGTTGTATGTTGGAGGGGGGCTGGGGTTTGATACGAGTAATGCGCCCTTTAGCATTGTTTCGGCAAAGAGGGCGTCGCCCTGCAATCTTTCGTCCGATCCGCTTGTTGATCGGTATATAGGAGATGTGACCGGGGATGGGTACGTTTCCCAGGAAGATATCGACAATCTGCAAAAGTATATTGCGGGCACTCTTACTGGAGCTGTATTTACAACAAAAGGGGATGTAAACGGCGATGGAGCGATTAATTCGTTGGACGTTACCCTGACTGAAAGATACATAGCTGGATTGGAAAATACATTTCCAGTGTGCACCGCTACCCCTTAATTTCTATTGAAGCTTGGGTTGGAATAGAGAGTTCATACGGATCACGCGGGGAATAACCTGCGTGATTTGTTTTCCCTCAACTCTCACTTCTAATAATAATCCTTCCATAGTTTCCTTAGAGAATCCTTGATCAAATACAAAGTTTCCCAGGCTCCAAGCGATCCAACCGTCTTTGTATTGTTCAACGGGCTGAATCACATGAGGGTGGTGGCCTATAACAATATCAGCTCCCGCGTCAATTGCGCTTTGCGCAATGAGTTTTTGCGTTTCGCTTGGCTGTGTTTGATATTCTTCACCAAAGTGAAAGGACACCACCGTAATATCAGAAAGCTCTCCTGTTAGTTCAATATCTTCTTTTAGCTGCGGGAGTTTTGAGACATCCATCCAGGCAACGCCAGGAGAATTATCGCCTGCCTGCCAAAGAGGAGATCCCATTGTTGTATATGCCAATATGGCAATAATTGTTCCAGCGCTATCATACTTTGAAGTATAGTAGCGTTTGAAAACTGGGGCGTTTGCTTCGTATCTGTTGCTGCCGCCTCCAATCGGAACAATGCCAGAGTCTTTGAGACGCTGGATGCTGTCTAAAAGGGCATCGCTTCCGTAATCTAAGCTATGATTGTTTGCTACAGAGAGCACGTCAAAGCCCGCAAAGATCAGTCCTTCCAGAGCTTTAGGATCTGCCCGAAAAGAATATATGCTTCCCTGGTTTTCTCCTTTGTCGGATATAACACTCTCTAGGTTCCCAAACGTGAGGTCTGCATTTTTGAGAGTGTCTGCAATATGCAGGAACGGGAGTTTCCAGTCATTGTGCTGGTTTATGTAAAACTCTACTCCGCGGTCCAACATAATGTCTCCCGCAAAAAGGAGGGTAATCGTATCCGTATCGTTGTCTAAGCTAAGCTTAGTTTCGCCTAAGCTTAGCTTAGGAAACAAAAGGAATTTGTCGTGCCAGAAAAAGAATGTTCCTCCAAAAAGAATGGCGTATATGGTTCCTACGATAGCAAACAGGGTGAAGTGTTTCATGGTTCCAGCGTAGCGAAGTTGGCGGGGAAATGAAAGAAACCCCGGAGAGTTCGCGTGGAAGCAGCGTGATTCCCATAGTACAAAACTAAAACAATTGTTATAGTATTGTACTTTATGACTTTAAAGAAGGTTGTCAAACGGACTTACAGAAGATAGAATAAAGCATTGCAATGATTGAGATAAAGAACTTGAGTGGAAACCCGTTGCGCACGGACTTTTTGAAAAGGATAGGGAGAGCAGTTTTGCGCAAAGAGCATAAGGACAATCTTGATCTTTCTGTGGTACTTGTGAAAAAGTCCAAGATGCAAGAGTTTAATAGGGTGTATCGGGGCAAGGATGCGCCTACGAACGTGTTATCGTTTCAAGAAGAAGAATTGGGTTTAGGGGAACTTGTCTTGTGCCCCGCGCAGATTAGGAAAGATGCTAAAAAATATGGTATAACGTTTAAAGCGGAGTTAGTAAGGATCTTTATCCATGGGTTGCTGCACCTTGTAGGGTATGACCACGAGAAAGATATGGATTTTAAAAAAATGTCTCACAAAGAAGAGAAGTATCTTTCGGTAGTTTCATGAACCCCGTTAGAAGTCTTGGGAAGAAAAATTTTGAGTAAAAACTTTTCTTCCATGCAACAAGCAGGGAACGAGAGAAATAATAATATGTATAAAGCAAAAGTCTTTCTGAATACATAAAGACAGACTTCTAACGGGGTGAAGCCGCATATTGTCGCAGCCTTAGACATTGGGACCCATTCCATCAAGATGATGGTTTCTAAAATCCCTGAAGATTCAGGAGATGTTGAGGTGTTAGGTTTGGCAGAGCAAAGATCTGCTGGCGTGAGAAAAGGCGCAGTAGTAAGCCCAGAGGAAACCGCCAAGCAGATCCTTTTTCTTAAGCAGAGAATAGAGCAGATGGCGGGCTTTCGCGTTAAAGAAGTGAGTGTGACCATTGGAGGGAGCCATTTGTTCGTTGCGCCTTCCCACGGCATTGTTGCGGTTTCCAGAGCAGACGGGAATATTTCCCAAGAAGACGTGGACAGGGTGTTGTCTGCGGCGCAGGCGTTTTCTCTGCGTTCAAACACTGAAATACTGGATATCTTTCCCCAGCAATTTATTGTGGACGGCGCAGCCGGGGTCAAAGAGCCAATAGGCATGCGCGGCATACGCCTGGAAGCAGACGTTCTTGCCATATGCGGATTCTCTCCGTACTTAAAAAACTTGACCCAAGCAGTGCTTGCCGCAGACCTTGAAATAACCAGCATTGTGCCTTCTCCTTTGGCGAGCTGCGCAACTGTGCTGACTTTGCAGGATAAGGAACTGGGGGTGGCGCTTGTAGACATTGGAGCTGGCACTACAGGCCTGGCAGTGTACTCTGAAGGAGACCTTATTCATACCGCGGTGTTCCCTATTGGGTCAGACAATATTACCAACGACATTGCCATTGGGGTCAGGTGCGATCACGATGTGGCAGAAGCTATCAAGACCCAGTTTGGCGCGTGCATGGGTTCTAAAGGCAAGAAAACAGAAAAAGTACAGAGGCCAGACGGAGAAAACGTAAGTTTTGGGGTGTCATTCGTCACCCATATCATCGAAGCCCGCGTCAAAGAAATCCTGCAGCTTGCGGGCAAAGAATTAAAAAAGATAGGCAAGCAGGGATTGCTTCCAGCAGGCCTTGTGTTTACTGGAGGGGGAGCAAAGCTTCCCCGATTGGCTGATTTTGCCAAAAAAGAATTAAAGCTTCCTTCGCGCATAGGCATGCCCCACAGGGTGCTTGTATCAGAAACAAAGCCCGAGCTTCTTGGCGTGATGGGCTTAATAGTTGTTTCTGCTGATTCTGAAGGGGAGGCTTCGGGAAACGGGCTTTTGTCAAGATTGTGGAATAAAGCGAAAAAGATGTTCAAATCATTCATTCCCTAGTAGTATTGAAGTATGAATCCAAAAACAGTCATTAAGGTAATAGGCATAGGCGGGGCTGGAGGAAACGCCATTGACCGCATGATGGCCTGCAAGATAAAGGGCATTGAGCTTATCGCCGCCAACACCGACAGCCAGGACTTAAAGAAAATCAAGGCGCATTGCAAGATCCGCATTGGAAAAGAAAGCACCAGGGGCTTGGGAGCTGGCATGAACCCAGAGCTTGGGAAGAAAGCGGCCCTAGAAAGCAAGGAAGAGTTAAGCCAAGCACTTAAGGGAGCTGACATGGTATTTTTAACTGCAGGGCTTGGAGGGGGAACCGGAGGAGGGGCCATTTCTACGGTTGCAGACATTGCAAAAGCGCAAAAATCTTTGACCATTGCGGTAGTGACCAAGCCCTTCTCTTTTGAGGGTTCCTGGAGGATACGGCTGGCTGATAGGGCCCTGCAAGAACTCCATGGGAAAGTGGACACGCTTCTCGTTATTTCCAACGACCAGATTATAAAGTCCACCAACGAGGAAACCTCGGTGATTTCGGCATTCTGGCAGGCAGACGAAATACTGCGCCAGGCAGTGCAGGGGGTGTCTGATCTCATCACGGTTCCCGGCATTATCAACGTGGACTTTGCAGACGTGAAAAACATTATGCAGAATGCAGGACAGGCCGTGTTTGGCGTAGGCAGGGCAAAAGGGGAGAACCGTATTGAGAACGCCTTGGACGCGGCATTGCATTCCCCTTTGCTCAATATGTCTATTAAGGGAGCACATGGAGCGCTGTTCAATATTGCAGGAGGAAACGATTTGAGTTTGTCTGAAGTGAATGAAGCTGCCCAGAAGATAAAAGAGCAGTTAGCTTCTTCTGCCACCATTATCTTTGGAGCCGTGTATGACAGGAGTTTAAAGAAGGGTGAAGTTAAGATCACGGTCATAGCGACTGGGTTTGACAAATAGAAGAAACTGTAGTACATAGTTTCTTAAACGCGGCAAATCTCAAAGAGTTGTGTGAGCACGTTCGGACGAGTTCTGCGAAGAACGTGTCCAAAAGGAAGGAGTAGACGATGTACTTGGTTAATCAGATGCATCAGCTGGGTGATGCGCTCGAGGCGGCTGGATATACGTCCGGTGACCTTACCATGTTGTGTTCGAGTGTTTCTCGACTGCGGGAGCTCAAGGATGTTCTCGCAGGGCGTTCCCAAATCGTCGTAGTCAAGCATGTTATCGACTGCGATGCCGACCCGCTCGTTCCTAACGGTTGGACCGTTGAGAAACACGTCAAAGGCGGGCAGATGGAGTGGGACCCTGCAAGGGTCAGACTCTATCTGTCCGAGAGTCAGTGGAACAACAAGGCAATCCGAGGCAACCAGCTCCGGGAGGAGTTAAGGGGCAAGCTGACGTACAACGCCAACTTGCTGGATTACCTCCTTGCCCACCCCGAGCTCATCCCAGAGGAGTGGAAGAGAAGGCTCGTCTTCTTCTGGGGTACGATCTACTGCTACCCGGACAGTTACCTCGTCGTGCGTTACCTCTACTGGAGCGGCGGCAGGTGGCGCTGGCACTTCCGCTGGCTTGACGGCGGCTTCGGTGACTTCTACCATACTGCGGTTCCCGCAAGTAGCTAGTAGTACAAATCCCTTGGATCCTTGGTCCTTGGGAAAGTCCCCGCGCGATTCGCTCCGCGGGGATTTTTCTTTACGCAAAAATTTGGTAAGATGAAAACGGAGAATAGACGAATCTGCCTGCGGTCAAGGCTTCAGGCGGCCGAAATCCGGGACTCATTTCCCAAAAAATGAAGCTACTTGGTGCAGGGTACTAGCGGATTTTGAGATCCGGAATACGATTCAGCCCCGAGAGTATTCAAGGGGTGGTGGCAGAGATGGTGCCCTGTACGCAACCGCAACCCGGATGGCAACCTCAACGTGCGTTGCCTCAACTGGAACGGCGACAGGTGGAACTGGAATTTCAACTGGCTTGACAACGACTTCAATGGCGACAACCCTGCTGCGGTCCCCGCAACTTACTTCATTTCTCTCCCGTATAGGGAGAGTTTTGTTGTAGCTAGGTATAACTACAAAATCTTGCTATAGCAATAAGTTATAGTGTATGATAGTAGTGTGAAACATAAGTACTATTTTAAAAATCCAAAGTCAGAAATCGCCAAGGATATCATTCTTGGCTTAGCTCTTGCAGGATCAATTATTGCGTTTGGCATGGTATCTCCTTATTCAACTGCTTCATCCTTGCTAAAAGTATTGAAAAATAGGAGCTACAATAAAAAGAACTGTTATAACGTTTTTTATCGTCTCAAACGGCAGGGATATATTGCCACTAAACGGCATAATCACCAGATTTATATTTCTCTTACAACCGAAGGGAAAAAGAAAGCAGGAAGATTCCAAATAGATTCTCTTTCTATCGCGAAGCCAAAAAGATGGGATAGAAAGTGGCGAATTGTGATATTTGATATTGCAGATAAAAAGCGAATCAAGCGCGAGGCCTTGAGAGGATTTTTAAAACGTCTTCAATTCTGCCAGCTTCAAAAAAGCGTATGGGTTCATCCTTTTGACTGCCAAGACGAGGTTCGTTTACTAGTAGATTTCTTCGGGTTCACCAATAAGGAGCTCCAATTTATTGTTGCAGACACTATTGATAGTCAAGAAAAGCTTAAAGATTATTTTAAGGTCTTTTAGGATGTCTTGTTTGTTAACTATAAATTATTGCTACCGCAAGAATCTATAGTTTTATTCTATCTATATGAGTTTTACTCTATCATTCTCGCGCATTGTGCTGTTGTTTTGTCTGGCATATATTGCCGGTGTTTTTGTTTTCTCTTCCATATGGGATAAGGACGCGCCCAATACATTCTCTGAAATGTATGGAAAAGAAGCGGTGTTTGAAGGACGGATTATCAAAGACCCTGATGTTAAAGAAAAGAATGTTCAGCTTGTAGTGCGTCCTCAAGGAGTAAAAGTAGAAAGCGTGCTGGTTACCACAGAACGTTTTTCAGAATACCGGTATGGGGACGCGGTAAGGATTGCGGGGAAGTTAGAGAAACCCCCGATCTTTGAGGATTTTGATTATGCAAAGTATCTTGAGGTAAAGGGAGTGTATGCATTAATGAGTTACCCTGAAATAGAGATCTTGGGGAGGGGAGAATATCCTGGCATGTTCTCGTTTGCGTACAGCAAGATTTTAGCCGCAAAGCATGCTTTGAGAGAGGTTTTATTCCGACAGCTTTCTCCTCCAGAGAGCATCATTCTGGGAGCCATGGTGCTGGGCGACCAGAGTACTTTGACGCAGGATATGAAAGATAACCTCAATAAGACGGGCCTGCGCCATATTATTGCAATTTCAGGGCAGCATGTGGTTATCTTATCTGCCATGTTGATGTCCTTTCTTTTGGGACTGGGGCTTTGGAGAAAGCAGGCAATACTCTTGTCTGCAATTCTCATTGCCGTGTTTATCATCCTTTCCGGGGCAGAAGCATCCGCGGTGAGAGCAGGGATTATGGGAAGCATACTGTTTTTGGGGCAGTACACGGGAAGAATGCAGGACTCTTTGCGTCTTCTCGTGTTTGCCGCAACCCTCATGCTCATGCAGAATCCATTGCTTTTGCTGTATGACGTGGGGTTCCAGCTTTCTTGCCTTGCGGTATTTGGCATTATTATATCGTTCAGTTTCTTTCAAAAGATATTAGAGAAGGTTCCAGAATCGTTTGGCGTGCGGGATATGCTGGCCATGAACTTTGCGGCGCAGGCATTTACCCTGCCCATTCTTATCTACAACTTTGGGTATATTTCTGTGGTGGGTATTCTCACGAATATTCTTGTTCTGCCTATGATCCCTCTGTTAATCGGCTTGGGTTTTATATTCCTTCTCGCAGGAGCAGTGTTCCCTTTCTTGGGAGCCATTCTTGCTTTCCCCGCGTTCTTTCTCCTTGCGTATTTCAATGGCATTATGGAGTTTTTTGGGAACCTCCCTTTTTCACAGCTTGCCCTAGAGAACGTTTCTCCTGCATGGTTCCTTGTTTTGTATGTTCCTTTGTTCTTTTTCCTGCGCAAGTTCAGAGAAAACCAAGGATTTTTATTCAAGTTCTAGAATCGTGGTATGATATGTAAAAGAAATTATGGCGCAAAGAACTAAAAAGGCATGGGTGGTTGCGGTGGATATGGGATACGGGCATCAAAGGGCCGCTTCTGCGCTGCGCCGCTTTGCGTTCAAGGGGCGCGTTGTGAACGCAGATTCGTACCCTGGCATTCCAGCCATGGATAAGCTTCTCTGGAAAGAGATACGAACGCTGTACGAGATTATTTCGCGGTTCAAAAAAGTTCCTGTCATCGGAGACTTTGTATTTTCGCTTTTCATTGACCAATTTCAGGAGATAAAAGAGTTCTATCCTAAAACCCAGGGCATAGAGCCTGCAACCCTGCAGCTGCGCCAGATCTATCGAATGCTCCAGGAACGGGATTGGGGCAAGCATTTTATTGCTTTGCTGAATAAAAATCCAATTCCTCTGGTTACCACGTTTTCTGTGATTGCGTTCATGGCAGAGCATTGGGGGTACAAGGGCCCCATTCTTCTCGTGGAAACGGATTCTGATATCGCCAGGGCCTGGGCTCCTTTGCACCCTGCAAAAAGCAGCATAGTGTATTGCGCGCCCACCGAGAGGGTAGTGGAGCGTTTGAAATCCTATGGAGTCCTTGCTTCAAAAATATTCTTAACCGGGTTTCCTTTGCCTGAGCATTTGCTGGGAAAGGGATTTTCGGCAGTGAAACGTAGCTTAAGCCAGCGCCTTTCCAGGCTGGATCCCGAGCGTGCATACCTTTCAAAGTATTCTGATACGGTCAAGCGATACTTGGGAGCAGTGCCTCCGTTGCCCAAAAAACCAGCTCCGTGCAGGGTAACCTTTGCAGTTGGGGGAGCAGGGGCGCAGCAGGCCTTAGGGATGGAAATTCTCCAGGGCATGGTTCCTCTGCTGGAACGCAAAGCGTTTGAGCTTACTCTTGTTGCCGGAACCCGAAAAGAAGTGGCAGAATACTGGAAAAAAACCATAGCGGAGCGCGGCCTCGCAAAGTTTTTGGGCAAAAGCGTGCGTATCATGCATGCCTTGACCAAGGAAAAGGCGTTTTTGCAGTTTGAGGATACATTGGCAAAGACCGATATTCTTTGGACCAAGCCGTCAGAACTTTCTTTCTACGCAGGGTTTGGAATTCCCATTGTCATAGCTCCTCCCATTGGATCTCAAGAGATCCAGAACAGGAAATGGCTTTTGTATGTGGGAGCAGGGTTAGATCAGCTTTCTCCCAAGATTTGTTATCAGTGGCTGGGAGATTTTGTGCGCAAAGGCGTTGTTGCGGAGGCCGCCATGCAGGGGTTTATTGAAATTGAGAAAGAGGGGGCAAAGAATATTGGCACCATGATAGCGCAGGCATTGCGCAAGCACGAGCAATGAAAAAAAGGATGCAGTTTGTTTTACTGGGGTTTGCCTTGTTCCTCTTGGCTCTTTTTTTGTTCTTGTTCGTAGGCACGCCTCCAAGAGCCGCGTCTATTGCCTGGGGCGTGAACTTTTCCCAGAAGCATGCAATTAATCTGGGGCTAGACTGGAAGGAAACGTACCTTGCCCTGTTAGATGATCTTCAGGCAAAGCATCTGAAGATAGCGGTTCATTGGGATTACATTGAAGGAGGGAGGACGGGATTGTTTTTTGATGATGTGGATTGGCAGGTGCAAGAGGCAAAGAAAAGGAACGTGAAGATCCTTTTTGCCATAGGCATGAAGACCCCGCGGTGGCCTGAGTGCCATATTCCCCAGTGGGCAAAAGACCTGGGAAAGAAAGACCAGGAGAACGCAGTGCTGGCAATGCTTGAAGGAATAGTTCTGCGGTACAAGGATTCTGAGGCTGTATGGGGCTGGCAGGTGGAAAACGAGCCCTTCTTTCCCTTTGGAGAATGTTCTTTGACAGACCGGGGTTTCTTGAAAAAAGAAGTAGATTTGGTACGCTTGCTAGACCCTAGCCATCCTGTGGTGGTTTCAGAGAGCGGGGAAGGGTCGTTCTGGACCGGAGCCGCCTCGTATGGAGATGTTGTGGGCATTACCTTGTACCAGAAGGCATGGGTTGGGCAGCTGGGTATTTCTGTTGACTATCCCTTGCCCCCGGTTTTTTACTGGAGGAAGGCGCAGATCATCAGCGCGCTTTTTCAAAAGAACGTGATAGGCGTGGAACTGCAGGCAGAGCCATGGGGGCCTTCTCTGCTGTACGACCTGCCTGTAGAGGAGCAGGAAAAGACCATGAACCCCGCGCTGTTCCGAGAGGATATAGAGTTTGCCAAGCAAACTGGTTTAGATACCTTTTATCTATGGGGAGGAGAATGGTGGTTTTGGCTCAAGCAAAAACACAATGATCCTACGATGTGGAACGAGGCGAGAAACTTATTTAGCGAGCAATAAAATATGATAGCCAAAACCGCCATTCTGCACAGAGGGGGTCGGGGAGATTGGGTATCTTCCCGTATAGGAAAACAGCGAAGCGCAAGAAACCGTGGGTTTCTTGGGAGCGAAGCGACGGAATGGTGGTATTGGGTACAAGAAAAGCAGAACAACCCTGCCATGTGGGAAGAGGCAAGAAAAGTATTTGAATTATGAGAATACCATTGCTTGAGGACGTGCTGGATTTTGGGGGAAGAACCTGGTGGGCTCCTTTCATGGCCAGAGAAATAGGGAAGTTTGTGGCGCAGGGAGATCAGGTTCTTGATATTGGCGCTGGAGGAGGGTGGATAGGAAAGCGTTTGAGCGATTCTATGGGAGCCAAGGTTACTCTTTTGGATGTTGCAGATATGAATCGCACAAACCTTGAGTTGAAGGTATATGACGGCAAAAATATACCCTTTCCCAACGCTTCGTTTGACACCTGTCTTCTTGTATTTGTTTTGCATCACTGCGAAGATCCTATGAGGGTGCTCGCAGAAGCTGCGCGGGTGTCGAGAAGGCGCTTGGTTATTTTTGAGGATACGTTCCGCAACCCCGTAGAGAAGTTTTTAGCGGGGCTGAACGACTGGATTGCAAATTCCCCGTTCTTTCTTACCAACCCATTTTGTATGAATATGCCCTTTCACTACAGGCGCGTTGAGGAATGGGAGGATATTTTCAAGAAGCTTTCGCTCAAAGTAGCATGTAAAAAAGAAACTAAGCATTCTATAACGCGCCACGTATTATTCGTTCTAGAAAAACAAGCATGATAAGCATTATCATACCAACGCTCAACGAAGAAGAATACCTTCCCAAGCTGCTGAGATCTTTGCACGCGCAGAAATTCAAAGATATGGAGGTTATTGTTGCGGACGCAGGGTCTAAAGACAAAACCGTAGAGATAGCAAAGGCGCACGGGTGCAGGATTGTTCCAGGCGGGCTTCCCGGCAAAGGGAGAAACGAGGGAGCTAAAGTTGCTAAGGGAGACGTTCTGTTTTTTGTGGATTCTGACGCTCTGTTGCCCCCGCATTTTTTAGAGCGATTCTTGCGCGAGTTTGACCGGAGAAAGCTCGACGTTGCGGGATGCGCCATGAAGCTTCCGGGCAAGAAAAAGATCTACCGGGTGTTTGAAAAGCTGTACACCTTGTACTTTAAGGCGACGGAACGTTTTTATCCCCATGCGACGAATTGCATTGTTATAAGGCGGCAGCTTCATGAGAAGATAGGAGGATTTGACGAAACCATGAAGTTGGGAGAAGATTTCTTTTATGTGAGAGCTGCCGCAAAGCATGGGAAATTTGGCTTTATCCCTTCTTTGTCTTTTTTTGCTTCTCCAAGGCGCGCAGAAGAAGACATGAAGAAAATTATTGTGCAGTATTTCCTGGCAGAAGTGTACATGACCCTTGTTGGGCCTATTCGCACAGACCTTTTTAAATACCGCTTTGGCCACCCTGCAAAGAACAAAAAGAAAGAGAAATCGCATGAAAAAAAAGATCTACCTTGATTACGCAGCTTCCACTCCTTTGGATAAAAAGGTGCTTTTGGCAATGGCGCCGTACTTAAAGGGTCTTTTTGGCAACCCTTCTTCGGCGCATTGGTTTGGCCAGCAAACAAGGAGATCGG
>Ga0155311_116_pt1 | contig 17404 bp, 14 predicted proteins | sample RifCSPhighO2_02_FD_106279 | JGI IMG/M metagenome (GOLD analysis project Ga0155311, IMG submission 106279) | Candidatus Wildermuthbacteria bacterium RIFCSPHIGHO2_02_FULL_47_12
ACGAGCGTATGACATTTACTCCCGCTTGCTGAAAGACCGCATCATATTCCTGGGAGGCGCGGTAAATGATATGGTTGCGAATTCCATCATTGCCCAGATGCTGTTTTTGGCATCTAAGGACCCTGCAAAACCCATACAATTTTACATTAATACCCCGGGTGGCATGGTCACCTCGGGCCTGGCTATTTATGACACCATGCAGTATATGAAGTGCCCGGTGTCCACGGTGTGCGTGGGCATGGCGGCCTCCATGGGAGCTGTGCTGCTTGCGGCAGGTACCAAGGGTAAGAGATTTGCGCTTCCTAATTCTCAGATAATGATACACCAGCCAATGGGAGGGGCGCAGGGCCAGGCAAGTGAAATTGAGATTACCGCAAAACAGATTGTGAAACTCAAAGAGCAGATGAATGGTATTCTAGCAAAGCATACTGGCCAGCCCTTGGAAGTTATATCAAAAGATACCGATCGTGATTTTTACCTCACCGCAGAGGAAGCCAAAACATATGGCCTTATTGATGAGGTTCTCGGTTCCAAGCCATGAAACGCAAAACAATGGTATCAAAAAAACAGCTTCCCGAGATATTCCGCCCGTTCTTATGGTGGGCAAAATGGGGTGATCTTGACGTAGAAGTGGATAAAGAAGATATTATTGTGAGCGCGGTGAATGAAGGAAGCCTTTCTCATTGGCGGTGGCTCATTGGTATGTACGGAAAGGATACGATTCGCAAGGTGTTGGAAAATAGATTGGCTAGCGAATTTCACCCAGAATCTCGGAGTTTAGCAAAAGCAATTTTTTCCTTGTCTGGTTTTCGGCATGCACGAGAAAGCATTCACTAAACAAGCAGCAGCCCTCTTTCCCTATTTTGCAAAATTTAAGGGGTTTTATTTGGTTGGAGGCACTGCTTTAGCTTTACAGATTGGGCATCGTCTGTCTGTTGATTTTGATTTCTTTTCTTCCCAAGAACTGCCAGCGAATTTGCTTGCGCAAGTAAAACAGATCTTCCCTAGATCCTCTATTTCTGTTACGTATAGCGTTCCAGAACAGCTCAACGTCCTGATTGATGATATTAAAACTACCTTTTTCCGCTATGAATACCCAGTTCTAGACCCCCTTATTTCATATCAAGACGTGCCCGTTGCAAGCATCCGCGAAATTGCTGCAATGAAAGCGTTTGCGGTTGGGAGACGGCTGTCCTATAAAGATTATGTTGATTGGTATTTTTTACTTAAAGAAAAATATGTTGATCTCGAGAATGTGATCGCATTTTGCCAGAAGAAGTTTGGCAATGATTTTAATGACAGGCTCTTTCTAGGACAACTTGTTTCGTTTGAAGACATACCTACCCAGAAAATAGATTTTTTTGGCGACCCAATAGACCGTGTCGCTATCCAACAGTTTATAGAGGCAACCGTCCGTAATTTTAAGCTTTAGTATAATTGGTACCCTGTGGATAACTTAGGGAACCTAAGTTTGCCTCCCTTCACCCCGTACTATTTTGCAAAATAGTACGGGGTTCACTGGGAGGTTTTTTGTGTGCCCCGTACAATTTGGGAAAATTGTACGGGGTGTGGTATACTAAATTAACAGGCGATAACTAATCACTAAACGCTAGTCGCTAGACGCTAATCACTAATACTACACAAGGTCTATGTTTGCATTAAACAACAAGAACCTCATTATTATAGGAGCTGTGGGAGCAGTCATTCTTGGAGGCATCTATCTTTATTCTTCAGGAAAACTTGCAAAACCAGCCGGAGAGGTTCAAAAACCAGAAGTCTTCCAAGAAGTCATGAGTATTGCGGGAAAGGTTGTGTCTGTGGACGAGGCCAGCAACTCCTTTGTGCTTTTGCAGCCAAAAGAAGGGCGCCAGTTTACCGTAAAGCTTGGAGAGAGTACCGCGTTTAGCCGCCTGATCTTTCCTTTTGATATTAACAATCCGCCAGTTGAAGCAACATTTACTCCAGAACGAGAAGAAATAATCATCAAAGATCTTCAAGAGAACGACCAAGTGTTTGTGCGCGGTTCTTCCCCCATTAAAACAAATCAGGATATTGTGAATCCATTGGAGGTGCAAGTTCTTCCGTAAAATGAACAGGAAAACAATTTTTATCCTCTCTCTCCTTATCTTGGTATTAGGTGGTATCTTTACAGCTTTTTCTTACTCCAAGAAAGATTTAATTAAAGCTCTACCACAAGAAAGAGAGAACCTAGGAAAACAGATAGAAAGAGAAAGAATACAGGCCGCCGGAGGTTCAACTTTACCAAACGAAAAGACACCTATCACTTCATGCATGGGGTTTCCACTAGTAGAGGAAGAGTGCGTACGTGTGGTGGCTGCGGCATCACGAGCACACCAAGGAGAGATTTTTGCTATTAGCAAAGGAGGAACGGAAGAAAATCCCATCTGGGCTATTGTAGTAGACGCAGAAGAAGGACGCTTTGAAGTGTTGTTTGATGGTCAGGGCAACACCCTGCGGATTTTTGCATTATGACAAAGTCTTATCTCTCAATATTTTTTCTTGCATTCACCCTCTTTATTCTTGGAGCAGGAGCCGTTAACGCTTATTGCGCCAATTCTTCGGTGGTATATATTGATGTTGTTCATGATGGCAGTTTCAGCACCTGTCCCATTACGGTAGACCCTGGAGATAGTGCCGTAATCTGGTACAAATATATCGATGCAGGAGAGGGTTCAAGCTATAAATATGATTCTCGAACTCTTTTTAAAGATGATTCACAGATAAGTTGCACCACAACTCAAGGCGTCGATGATTGTGGAGAAAAATGGAGCAATTTTTCTGTGACCTTCCCGAGTACACCAGGCTCTTATGTTTACAAGGTGGGGGCGTATGCAAGCTCTTCTTCTGGCGGGTCATGCGGTTCAACTGAAGGCTTAACACAAAGTTGTGCGGTGACCGTTTCGCCCCCACCTGCGATTTCTGTAAGTCCAACATCTAAAAACTATGGGAACGTGGATATAGGGAGTACGAGTGATCAAGTCTTTACGGTTACAAATTCCGGAGGAGGCACTTTATCTGGTACTGTAACTTTCCCGAGTGTTCCTTTCTCGTGTTCTGGTGACTGTACTGCCTCTTATTCTTTAGGAGCTGGCTCAAGCAGAACATACACAATTCGTTTTAGCCCAACTGTGGCAGGCGCAGCTAGTGGGACAATGAGCTTTACAGGAGGCGGAGGGGCAACTGTGAGTCTTTCGGGAACGGGTACTGTTCCACCGGCATTTTCTTTGAGCCCCAATGATTTTTCCTTTGATTATGGGAACGTGAATGTTGGAGGTAATGATACCAGAGTGTACACCGTAACAAATTCTGGCGGCGGGAACTTAATCGGCGGGGTATCAGTATCGGGAGCAGGATTTTCTTGCACAGGAGTCTGTGACGGTTATAATCTGAGCGCCGGATCTTCTAAAAGCTATACAATTAGGTTTGCTCCAGATTCTGCTGGCGCCAAGAGCGGATCGGTGCAGTTTACCAGCGCTCCGGGTCGTACCGTGAGTCTTTCTGGCACAGGATTTGTGCCAACCCTGACCTTTCCGTCAGGCTCTTGGCATAGAATATGGTATTCAACCTCGGGAGCTTCCCCTGCTTTTAGTTCGGCAAACTTTCTTGGCGAGGGAGCGGGTAGCAATGATATGAATGGAAATTCTCCTAACGTGGCGTCTGAGGCATTTACTACTGACTGGCAGGGTAATAGTGTTGCGTTTGGGTGGTCAAACACGGTCGGTTTTACATCAGGCCGCACCATAAACGTTCCAGCTGATAATCTCTATCGTTTTACTGTTGGCGCGGATGACGGAATACGGCTATACGTAAGCGACGCTGACAACGTGCTTCAGCTTCAAGACGGCTGTACCAATTGGGCAGATCATGGATATGCCACGCAGACTTGCGACGTTTTTCTCTCTGCGGGCAATCATAAGGTTCAACTCGATTATTATGAGAATGGCGGAACCGCAAAGGTGTCGTTTACTCCTGCAATGTATTTCCAAACTTCTACAACCGAGTTGCGGCAAGGCGACCCGGTTACGCTTACAGCTTCATGCCTAGGATCATGCGAAGGGAGAGTGGTATCTTTTCAGATTTATAGCGCAACTCAGCCGCCAAACCCTGCCTTTGCAGTTGCATCATGTACGATCAGTGGAGGAACCTGCAGTATTCAATACACAAGAAACGGTAGTTCCGATGAAACGCTCTCGCTGTGGGCCCTTGTGGATATTAATAGCAATAGTACGTGGAATCCAGAAGATAAGTCTAATGTTATAGCTATCACATGGACGGTGTGTCAAAAAACCCCTGCTCGACGTTCAGATAGCATTACCGTGCCTCTTGTTGGTGGCGGCACCTGCGCAGTCACTATTGAGCATTTGGGAAGAGATGATTCTGACAGCGGAGCTGAGAACAATGTGTCCTATGAAACCCTAGAGTCAGATCTTAATGGAGCGTTTCCTGATTCCCGAAAGCTCGGTATGGATGACAATCCTGGTGGTTGTCAGAATAATCTCCAGTTTACCAATGAATGGACGCCGCCCGAGAGTGGAGCCCTTTCTGTAAAATCCACAAAGAATGACTATAACGCAGGACATGACTTGGAATACGGGTATAAGCTTACTGCGAGCAACAGTTGCACTATTATTTCCGCCGTGAGAGAGACATGCGATAGAGGCCCTTCGTCAACTTGCCAAGACCCTACTATAACAAGCCCTACAAAAATAATTGAATTGGCGCAACCGTGGTGGCCTTCAATATCAGATATCGTTACTAGCGCGCAGCACAGATATACGATTGTCCCCGATACTGCGCCAACTATTACAGAAGTGGGGGATTTTGGCACTCTTCCCGATCAAGAATGGCATAACTCTAACCCTGTAGTAAATGTTAATTTTCAAGACGACTTCGGGCTGAATAACGGCTTCTATCAGATAGACTGTCCTTTGGGAATATGTGATCCAGACACATGGCTTCCACTATTTACTAATCATTCAGGAACGAGCTATAATACCGCAGGTTTTTCTTTCTCTATACCCGAAGGAGTGCATAGAATCTATTTTAAATCAGATGATGATGCGGGACACGACTATAGTTTTTATAGTGAGGTGAAGAAAGACACCTTGCCCCCAATTCCCACGCCAACTATTGCAATGCCGCCTGCGTCTGGGTATCGCGCAAGCGACAATGAGTATTGGTTCAAGGCTGGGAATTACAACATTACTATTGTCGATAACGATGATACTACCCCAGGCGTTGGCAACTATTCTGATCTTGATACTAGCTCCTGTTTTTATAGGATTTGGGATTTGGGTACCGGTGACGCGACTTCTTTAACGTCAAGATCCTGTACATCTTTCATTCCTCTTCGTGTAGGTATCGGATTGGATTGTGTCACAGAGAATTTGGAGCGGTGTCAATTAGAACTCTGGTCTCGTGACAGAGCTAGAAATTGGAGAATCTTTACAAGGAACTTGAACGTCGATCGAACAGCTCCATCGGCTCAATAAAAAACGAAAAAGAAAAAGGCCTCTTTTCCTAGATGGCTTCTAGGAGAAGGGCCTTTGTGTTACGGCGAAACATCGGTCTCCCAGTAGCCCCAGCTACTGGAAGGACGAATCGCAAGGTGCAGGGGCGAGGTGCCAATGACTCCCACGTTGTCAATGGCGTTGATCCCGTCGATGAGGTTATTCGCCCCACCGAGAGGCAATCCTAGTATCACCCAAGTTTCCTGGTTGTCCATAGATACGCCAAGATGTATTTCCTGGCGTTCTTGGGCTTTAAGTTCGGCTTCTTTTCCGAACTTGCCGCGGGCTACCAGTTCTGCCCGCGTCTGTACGTCTCGGATGACGTGCACAGCGCCAAGGAAAACTCGGGGATTGTCTGGGTTCTGTACGATAGAGAGACCCACGCCGTCTCTGGGTGTAATGCTTGGCACGATACGAGTTGCGATTGCTCGCCTCTCCTCGTAGTCAGCTGTACCTCGAGAACCGGGAGTAATCCAAATCGTGCCACTTGCCCGCCCATCGTAGATACCTTTTCCTTTGGGCATGGGCGGGACGACAAGGGTGTACGTCCACTCCGGTGCGATCCTTGGCCATTCTGTGATGATTGGTTGAGCCGGAGTAGGAATCCCCTGCAGGCTCTCCATCGCGCCGATGGTTGCCGACTCGAGCGTCGTGCTCGAAACGGTAGAGGCCGGGCCAATGCTTACTCCCTTGGTCTGCACGGGCTGTGCAGGCGCAGAAGAAAGCAGGTTGAACATCAGGACAGCGACGCTCGCGATGAGCGTCACTGCCAGAAGCGCAATGCCGAGTTGCTTCCAGGGGAATTGAGACGCCCCCGGAAGCCGACGAGCTTCAGTTCCGCCAAGAACGCTAAACATGGGGTATCTCCTTTCCCTCGATATTTTGCCTTATTGCGAGATTTTGCGCGGAGTCTTTTAATCCCCCGCTGGCTGCCTATATTATATCTCCCTTCAAGTCCTTTGTCAAATTTTCTTTAGAATCTTAATCAGATACATATAATTTCCTATTTTTTGCATGCATGCAAGATTTTATTTGTATTTTTTAGCGAGTACTGTTATTATCTTATAATCTACGCATATGCGTAATATTTAAGATACCATGCGTTACACAAAAGAAATCCTAAAGCATCTTTTGGTGGGAAGCGTTGTAATGATTGCGGCGTCTTCCCCCTATTTTTGGTTGCGGTTCTGGAAGCAAGTGTTCAAAGAAACTCCACAGAACAAACGAAAACCGCAGAACGCATTTTGGTATTTAAAAAAGAAAGGATGCATTGAGATACAGCGGGAAGGGCACGACGTGAAGGTGCGACTTACTGAAAAAGGGCGCAAAGAAGCTGGAAAGTATCAGATTGACGATCTTTGTATCGCACGGCCCAAAAAGTGGGATGGAAAGTGGAGAGTAATTATTTTTGACATTCCAGCAACTTCCAATATGATCCGTGATGTATTTCGCAGGAAGCTAAAGGAGTTTGGATTTTATCAATTACAAAAGAGTATTTGGGTGCATCCCTTCAAATGCGAAAAGGAGATAACATTTCTGCGAGAATTCTTGGGGGCTACCCCAAAGCAGATCCAAGTTTTAGAAGTTAGCAAAATGGAGAACGACAGGCGCCTAAGAGATATTTTCCAGGTTCATATATAATGATTTCACCTATCTTAAATATTGCGTATATGCGTAATATTTAAGATATGATGTTATGGGGGTATATGTTTAGTCTATCGATTTCTATCTAGAGAGGTTTTCTTTGATTGCGTTGCTCCTTGGGGTATAATAAAAGAATTCGCGATGCCGCCGTTATTCTCTAGGAAAATTGTGTTATTCTTTGCACTGGGAGTTTTTGCGTTGTTGTTTGGTTTTGCTGGAGATGCGCATGCCGTTCAGTGTCAGGGCGATCGTGATAATGTTGCCGCTACTCTTTGGAACAAAGGAGGGATTTGTGATTTCCCTATTACATATGATGATCCTGGAGGTTCAGGATTAGTAACGTGTCAGTATCAGGCTATTAACTGGACTGAATCCATTGATCCTGATGATCCTGCGGGATGGGGACCTGCGGTGGCGAATCCTGATAGTTGTACGGGGACCACGGCCCTTATGAAGAGTGGAGGCATCGTTATTGGTAGCGCTGGAAACTGTACCCTAAATGGTCCAGACACCTGCCATCTTTATTGGAAGGCAATCGATGGCAGTAATAACAGTGCTTCTGGGTTTCTTGCGAGTTTTGATGTTGATTATGTTGGGCCAACTCTTGTCCAGGTTACTGCCTTGCCGTCTCCGACAAACGATACTACTCCAAACTATACGTTCAATTCTACAGAAGCTGGGACCATCTCATACGGGGGTGATTGCTCTTCGGCTGCAACTTCGGCAGTTGCGGGAGACAATACCGTAACGTTTAATATCCTTTCCCAAGGAACTCATAGCAACTGCACCATTACGGTGACCGATGCCGTTGGCAATCCGAGTTCTGCTCTTAATGTTAATTCGTTTACGATTGACACTCTTGTGCCTACCGTATTCAACGTCACTTCTGCAAAAGCAAATGGTTCCTACACAGTAGGAGAGATCATTGACGTGACAGTTTCATTTAGTGAGTCTGTGACGGTGACTGGCACTCCCCAGCTGACCCTGGCAACCGGAGGCGTCGGTACCGCTGTTAGCTATTTCAGCGGGTCACCGGGCACAACCCTTACGTTCCGGTATATTGTTGCCATTGGGCATAACGCATTAGATTTAGACTATACAAGCACAAGCGCCCTTGGCTTAAACGGAGGAACAATACGGGACGCTGTAGGCAACAATGCTAATCGTGATCTCGCTACTCCTGGATTCCCAAATTCATTGGGAGCAAGCAGGAATATCGTAATTGATACCATAGCCCCCGCTATTACCGCTTTTAGCATTAATGGTTCTTCTTGCAGCGGAGTAGTGTGTCCTGTTACTGTATTTGATAAAGATGCCCTGGATATAGTATGGACGGCTTCCGACAACGCCGGAGAATCTGGCGTGCAAAAGCATGAGATATGGCGGGCACAAGACACAGATGGGGACGGAAGCCCCAACTGGTCAGGGATTCCCTATGTAGCAAACGCAACGTCTCCCTATACTGCTGAAAATCCTGCAGAAGGTACATATTGGTATGGCATCCACACGTTGGATAATGCAGGCGCTGGAAATTGTATTAGCGAGGAAGCAACTCACTGCGGAGGCACGGGCTCTGACTCGTATGACGTTGCTCCCCTTGGTCCAAGGACCGTGCGAGGACCCATTAAGGTTGTGATGGATAAGACCGCGCCTACCGTTACCATCAACCAAGCTTTTGGACAAGCTGATCCTACTGGCGCATCATCTATTGAGTTTACCGTGGTGTTTAGCGAACCGGTTACTGGTTTTACCGACGGAGATGTCAATTTCACCGGAAGCACGGCAGGCGGTACACTGGCCGCGGCGGTGACACCTAGCTCTGGAGCAACCTACACAGCGATAGTGACCGGAATGACGAGCGATGGTTCGGTTATCGCAGGCATTCTTGCTGGCAGGGCAACTGATGTTGCTGGCAATAGCAACACGGCTGCCACAGCAACAGACAAGACCGTAATCTACAGCACTGTTGCGCCATCGGTTGACTCAAGCAACTATGGAAGCTGGGGGACTTCATATATACTTATTGATATTATTTCTGATGACAATGGGGGAACCGCGATCGTTGAGACGCGCTTTAGCTGGGGCAGTAATGAAATGAACGCTGAATGTACCAGCGGCGGCACTGTTGGCACATCTACTGTTGCTTCAACCGAAGGAACATCTGTTTTGTATATGTGCACAAGAAACCAGATAGGGCTTGTGGGGACCCAGGATAGAACGTATTACACCGATCAAACAGACCCTTCGGTGAGCGCAGACAATGCGAGCAGTTCGTGGTTTTCTGGCAGGACCACCACCTTAAGCGTTTCAGACAGCGGAGGGTCTGGCTTAGTCCAAGCGCGATACAGTTGGGATAGCGATTCAATGGACGCCGCCTGCACTAGCGGAGGAACTACCTTTGTGAATGGAGCAGTGCTTACTGTATCTGCGGGTTCTCACCGCCTATTCTTATGCGCCCGTGATGGAGCAGGCCGTACAAGCACTTGGGATAGCGGAGCAGACCAATATCGGGTAGATACGCAACCTCCTATCATTACTATGTTTACCATTACCCCAGACAGTTCTGTATCTCCGAACTGGGCGAACAACGCGAGCCCGAGTATTACGGTTACCTGGAACGTGTCAGATCAAGGGGATTCACATTTAGACAGGGTGCGGGTATATCGTGCCATTTTTGATAGTACCGATCCTGACGGAGACGGCAAGCGTTGTGACGACGCGAATAAACAAGATTGTGTGTGGATTCAGGCAGGAAGCGACGCCATTGCTCCTGCGAATGCAGATAATTGGAACTGTGACTCCACCTGTTCTAGTAGGGTTATAGACAGCCCTGGTTCTGGCACATGGTGGTACGGCATGCATGTATGGGATAAAGCGCAGAATGAAACAATTGAGCCAATGCCTCCTGGAGTGAAAAAGGTATTGGTTGATACAATAAACCCCTCAACCGCGGTAACCAACCCTGCGGCAGCCACCTGGTTTAAGGATAACTTCACTGCAACCTTCGACGATTCTGATATTGGAGGATCTGGCTTGGTTCCAGGCGCAAACGGATGCCAGTACCGGTTTATTGGAGACAATCCTTCGGGAGCGGATGTTTGTTCTGGTTCGGGAGGGAGTTGCCCAGGTAATCTTGTTAGACAATGTGACCCTGTGACCAAGACCATTACCGTAGGGCTTTCTGACGTATGCAGGTTTGAGGGGATAGGTCGTTGCAGAGTAGAAACTAAATCGTTTGATGCTGCAGGCAATACTTCTATAAACCCTGGATGTTCCGCTGATGGATGGTGTACAAGGCTTTTTGGGGTTGATTTTACTAATCCCGTAGTTGGATCACCAGCGCCAAACAGCGCGCAGTCTGGAGTTTCTACGAATTACAGCGCAACCCTAAGGGATCCCATAGGGAAAATAACGGGATGCGGATTCTATTGGAGAGCTGTTGGAGGCGGTATATGGAATACGGGCGCCGCTCCAGCGGTTAATCCTATCCCTTGTGAAAATAATGCAAACTGTACGGTGTCTGTGGATCATACATTTGCCTCGGTGGGAAGTTATGAGACACAATTTGGCTGCACGGATCAGGCAACAAATACGGGGTGGGGAGGAGTCACCACGGTACAGGTTGGCAGCTTGTCTGTGAATTTGAGTTCGGTTCCCTCCCCTGGCGGTTCTATGAGTACGCTCTTTGATCTTGCTGCAGACACTGCTGGCAGTACTATGTTGGGCGATACCGCCTATGGTTTTGACTGTAGAATAGATACTGGAGATTGCACGGCAGACGGTAATTTTGACGACTGTGATTTTTCAGTCACAACAAGCGCAACAGCATATACCGCAGTTGATCTTTGCCAGTACCCTGTCACTGCCGGCACCTATACGGCAAAGGTGGCTGTGCAAAGAGGGGTTGGTACTGCAGAGGATACGGTAGCTATTGGGTCAATAACCACAAACAGCGCTCCAACAGCAATCCCCCTTTCCGTTGATCCCGCAAATCCAACCGATTATTGCGGAGTAACTGGATATCCGCCAGTAAGGGTACACTGGGCGTTCTCTGACGCAGATCCTGGAGATACCCAGAGCGCGTATCAGATCCAGGTGTTTCAGGGAGCAGTAAAAGTTGTTGATACCGATGATAATGGAAGGAATACAGGAACAACGCAAGAGTATGTGTTTCAGTCTGCAGGCGAGCAGCTTCTTTGGAATGAAACCTACACTTGGCAAGTAAAGGTATGGGATAGTCCTAATGATAACGAATCTTCATTTTCTCCAGGACCTCAGTTTACCACGCCGGCCCACTATTATCCCGATCTTATTTCCGTGCCCGGATTTAACTTTACATGGGCACCCAATTTTCCTGGCATCCAAGAGCTGGTGCAGTTTACCGATCAAACAAATTTTGACGCAGCTGCCACTGGTAAAACTCGGTCTTGGAATTTTGGGGACCCAGGCTCTGGGGCGGATAATACGTCTACCCTGCAGGATCCTTCCCACTCTTTTACCGCACTTGGCGCTTTTGAGGTTTTGCTCGAGGCTGGAGACAATGTAGGGTCGTGTTCTGCTTCACAACCCATAAATGTAACCGTTCCGTTCCCTGAATGGCAAGAAATTTCTCCCTTCTAAAAAGTAAGAGATTTTGGTTTTTCTGCACCGTGGGTATTGCGGTGATATTTATTATATTCTTTTTCCGGGCACAAAGGACGGAAGATCCTATTGCTTTATCGGGGAGTGATACTGACTCTGTTTCTCCTTCAACGGCCATTGTTTCTCCAGAAGACCGGACGTGGCACAATGCAGGATTTTCTGCTGCGATACGCGACTCTGATATTGGGGCAGGACTTGTATCTTTTCTGTCTGGGGAGCAAGGATGCCTGTATCGTATTGAGGATTTTGGGGCAGACAAGGTATTTGGAAATTTCAGGCAGTGCGGGAAGTCAGATATATCAATTTCTGTCGGGAAAGACATGGCATGCTCCTCTTCCTATCAGAAGGATTCGCCTCAAGGCAGGTGCAGGGTTTCTACCAAGGCGATTGACCAGGCAGGCAACGAATCTGAGTGGAAGAGCTTCCTGTTTTTTATTGATCTGGAAAAGCCTTTTATCGGTCCTGTTTCTGTGGAGGCAGGTTCTCTTGCGGATACGTATGTGTTTGGCGGGCAAGTTGCAGACAATGGCAGGATTGTTTCATGCCGTTTGTTTCAAGATAACCAGGCGGTAGAGGGCACGGTTTCTTTTGATTCTCTGCCATGCCAAGAAGATCGTATCTGTTCTATCTCTGTGCAATATATTTCTAAAGACGCCAGTGCGCATGATGTGCGTTTTGGATGCCAGGATGCCGCAGGAAATGTGGGGTATGGAGAAGAACTTTCTTCGCTTATGTTTATCAATCAAGCTCCTATTATTGAGTTATGCAAGGTAACGCCGAGCCAGGGGAATACATCAACAATATTCCAGTTTGAATCTGCGGCTCGAGACCTTAATCAAAATATCTTGTCTTTTGCTTGGGATTTTGGAGACGGCACGGCATCGCAAGAACAGAACATAACTCATAGCTATGCATCCTTGGGAACCTATACTCCGAAACTTATCGTGAGAGATTCTAGAGGAAAAAGTGACGAGTGCACCACTGCCTGGGTTATTGTAGGAGAAAAGTAAGGTGATATACTATACCAATGCGTATTCTCTATCTATTGCCTATAGTGCTCCTTGTGCCAAATGTGGTTTTCGCCTTGACTTTGCTCTACCCTTTTCCGAGCGAACCACCTAACCCAAGCCAGCCGCCAGTTCCTGTCGACTCTTGTTTTCAATGGAGTAGGGTTTTAGGGGTAGAAAAATATATCCTTGATATACAGCCCTTTGATGAATCTATAGATAATATTTCGCCCTCTAGATGTTACGATAATCTGCCCCCAGACCCCTCCAACCCTAATTGTCCTTCTGGCAGCAACCTTTGCGTATTTCCTTTTCTTGATCTGCCCGCAGGAAGAAATATCCAATATGCGAGTTCCTATACTTGGAGCGTCACCGCGCTGAATGCCGTGGGAAACCCGGTAGGAGGTCCATCTGGAAGCCGCACTTTTACTACTGAACTTTTGGTTGGGCCTCCTCCCCCGCCAGGGGATGGTGATGGAGGTGGTGACGCAGGGGGTGGAGACACCGGAACCCTTAAAAACCCCATTTCCGCCAAGAATCTTACGGATCTGTTCAACCAGATATTCAGCTTTTTGTTCGGTCTCGCGATCTTTATTGTTCCCGTCGTTGTCATATATGCCGCATTCTTAATGCTCATGGGAGGAGGAGACCCTGTAAAGCTTGCAAAAGGGCGCATGATCTTGCTATGGACTGCCGTTGCCTTTATTATCATTTTGCTTGCACGAGGCCTCCCTGTTGTTTTCAAAAACCTTCTGTAACTTAGGTTCACTAAGTTATCCACAGGGCTTTGACAAAAAGCCAAGGGTTTGGTATCCTATCAGTAGAAATTATTGATAGGTAACCTTGACTTTTGGATATTATGACGACAATCCAATCGTCTTATCACGTATATGAATTCACTTATCCTAGTGGGGGGAGGAGTTTTGTTAGTGTTCGTAGGGGCGATCTTAGGGTATTTTGCCAGGCAGTCAATAGCAAAGCGCCAGGCAGGAACTCTTGAGCAGAAGCTTTCGCAGAAAGTAGATGAAGCCCAGAAAGAGAGTGAAGCTCTTCTCGCAAAAGCGCGAACGCAGGCAAAACAGATCCAGGAGGCCGCAAAAGCAGAAGAAGACGCAAGGAGAAAGGCTCTTCTGGAAACCGAGCAGGTGGTGTTAAAGCGAGAGAACGCCCTTGACCAGAAACTCTCTGTTTTTGAGCAGAAAGAAAAAGAGCTTGTCTTGAAGGGAGAGCGTGTTGTTGTTCAAGAGGGCAAGATCGAGGAGCTAAAAACTAAGGCGCTGCAAAAATTAGAAGAGGTAGCTCAGCTTTCGCAAGAGCAGGCAAAAGCGGAACTGCTTTCGCTCGTGCAGGCGCGGTACGAAAAAGATATCTTGGGAAAGATGAGAAAACTTGAAGCAGAGGGCCAAGAGCGCTTCACTTTGCGGGCTAAAGAAATAGTGGCGTACGCCATACAAAAGACCGCGGTTCCCCAGGCCCAAGAGATAACTACCACCACGGTGGCATTGCCCGCAGAAGACATGAAGGGCAAGATCATTGGGAAAGAAGGAAGGAATATCAGGGCCCTAGAGCGTGTCACTGGGGTTGAGGTTATCGTAGACGAAACCCCGGAAGCCGTGGTTATCTCTGGCTTTGACCCATTGCGCAGGCATATTGCAAAAGTAGCTTTGGAGCGCCTTATCAAAGACGGCAGAATACATCCAGCCCGCGTGGAAGAAGAGGTTGCAAAAGTGCAGGCCGAGATCGAACAGCAAATGAAGGAAGCAGGAGAAGCAGCGGTGTTTGACGCTGGCATAGTAGGATTAGATCCAAAGCTCATCCAGATATTGGGGCGTTTGAAGTTCAGGACTTCGTACGGCCAGAACGTATTGCTCCACTCTATTGAAGTTGCGCACTTGGCCTCTGCTTTAGCGGCAGAGATTGGTGCTAACGCAACCGTAGCCAAGAAGGCAGGATTGTTCCACGATATTGGAAAGGCATTGGATTATCAGGTGGAGGGCTCCCACGTGGACATTGGCATGAGAATTTTAGAGAAGTTCGGGGTTGAGCCAGCAGTGATTATTGGCATGAAGTCCCACCACGAGCAGTACCCGTATGAATCTATTGAAGCAATTCTCGTGCAAGCAGCAGACGCGATCTCTGCTTCTAGGCCTGGAGCAAGAAAAGACACCTTAGAGAACTACTTAAAGAGAATTGGAGAGCTGGAAAATGTTGCAAATTCTTTTGAGGGTGTGGAAAAGACCTATGCCATTCAGGCAGGAAGAGAGATACGGGTGTTCGTGAAGCCAGAAGTGATCTCTGATCTTCAAGCGCAAACGCTTGCCAAAGACATTGCAAACCGCATTGAAGAGGAGCTGCGCTATCCAGGGGAGATAAAAGTAACTCTTATACGAGAAAACAGGTTTGTGGAGTTTGCTAGGTAATAACTGTGCAAGAATAGTAATCAACCGTTCGTGAGGGGTGAAGAGCAAATTTATGTGCTCTCAGTTTTGGATCTTTTGCTTCAGTTCCTAGGCACACAACATCCTCTATCCCAAACAGTTTTGTTCTTTCCATGTGAAGCAGATGAGAAAGCCCTCTATACCCCCTGTGTCCTTTCAGGTGAAGGCCTACCCAATTGCCAGAATAGTGTTTGACGCCCCATGTAAAACCCGCCAACTCTCCCCCTATTTCTGCGTATACTTGTTGAACGCTATACCGTTCAAGACGCTCAAGGCAAAAACGGAAGAAGTGTTCATCTTCTTCTATCCCAGGAAGACGCTCTCGCTGGCCCTTCCAGAATTCATAGAACGCAAGAATTTTTTGCGGAGGGTAAGAATAATATAGTGTTGGGTGCTTCTCGGCAAGAAGTTTTTGAATCTCCCTGCGATTTTTTGCATTTGGTTCTAGGAAAGAACGTGCGTCATAGTAAAATTCCGTGCCCTCTAAGATTGGCGCAGTGTGAGGTCTCTGCAAAGCATCAATACGCGCAATATCTTCTAGGGTTGCGCGCGCGATTGGGAAGAGCGTCCAATTCAAGGGGTTTTGGGGCAAGAAAATTGATGTAAGTCCGGTATCCTCCTCGTTCCATAAGAGGAGGCGTTCACCGTTTGCAATCGTTGTCCATGCGCAAAACTCAAGATATGGAGCACAGGTAAAATATGAAAAAGGCAAATGGGCAATGTCGTTTCCATGCCGTTCCCATGAAAATTTTTCTACAGTGTTCTCCACGGCTTTTAGATATTTTTGAGCGGGTGACGGGAATCGGACCCGTGTAATCTGGTTGGAAACCAGAGACACTACCATTGTGTTACACCCGCGTGTTATCCATCGCATGGTCCATCCATGCAAGGATTCTTCGGTGAAGCTGTACGCCGAATATAGGATTTCCTAGAGCTCTTACGGTAATACTTGCGGTTCCATAAGGAAGTTTATTTCGTTTAGTCTTTGATTTACCTTCACGTTTATCAAGCTGTGTTTTCCAGAAGTTTCTTCGAGGAATACCAGTTTGTTTCTGCCAAAACTTAAGCGTTTCATTAACATTAGTGTCGGGATAGAGATGGATAGTAATACTGAAGTTTTCTCGTGGTACCCCGCAGATCTCAGAAAACCATTTTAGGGCAAGACGAATGATATCTGGATTTGCGTTGATAATTTGAGTAGCATCATACGCCTTAGCTCCTTCCCCGAGGTATAATCCTAGACCGAACATAAAGAGGTCTCGTTTCGTTAGGCGCCCCACCTCAATGCGCGCCTCTTTTTTGATTCTTGCCCAAGTTTCAAACTTATCTTTCTGTTTGGTACGTACAAGCTTGAGTTTCGTATTATTGATCCTATTAAGAACTTCTTGATTAGGTTTGAATGGTATTTCTGTTAGCCAGTTTGAAAGTGTACTTTTAGATACTCCGAGGCGTTTGTTTATTAAGGCATATGAGTACCCCTCTTTGCGTAGCTGTATTGCTTTCGTATGAAGCTGATTCATTATTATAGTATACCATAGGAAGAACGGGGGTTCAATGCATCCATAGTGTCGGGGTGCTGGGAATTGAACCCAGTCTACATGCTCCCAAAGCATGCGTACTGCCGGTATACGACACCCCGAACTCCTTTCCTGTGTATCATTTTTGAGCATCATGGTCAATGTATGGTATATTATATGAATGGCGATTCGTGAGATTGTGTCTGAGCTTAATATTGTTGAGCAGGCAAAGAAATATGGCATTCCCTGGTGGCAGCATCCCCAGTTCCTGTTCCTTGTTTTTGGGTTTCTCATCCTTTTTTCCGGCACTCTTTCATACATATTAGGAAGGCGGTACGTTGAAGACCCTCAGGTGGTGGCGCTGCTGATCATTATTTTCACCGGCGTTTCCCTTACCGTTGCGTTCCTCATCACCCGGGGATTTGAACGGCTTGCCCAGGCAGCAAGAATAAAGTCAGAGTTCGTGAGCATTGTGTCCCATCAGCTTCGTTCTCCCCTTTCCAATCTTGCGTGGGGGCTGGAGTTCTTAATGTCAGGCAGAGCAGGCAAGATAGAAGAATCTCAAACTGGATATTTCCAGATCCTCAAAGAGAACTCAAGCCGCATGCAGGAACTGGTGAACGATC
>Ga0155311_128_pt4 | contig 16243 bp, 19 predicted proteins | sample RifCSPhighO2_02_FD_106279 | JGI IMG/M metagenome (GOLD analysis project Ga0155311, IMG submission 106279) | Candidatus Wildermuthbacteria bacterium RIFCSPHIGHO2_02_FULL_47_12
ACCCAATCCTATGAATAGGTACACTAAGAAAATCCCCAGAATGTACACGCCGCCTATAAGCAGGATCTTAGACCGCATCTTCCCTATGCTAAACAGAAACGCAATAGTGAGAATGAGTATGGAGAACGCGCAGGGATTAATGCTGTCAATGAGGGCTGACACTCCTACTAAAGGCAGAAGCCACGTGCCTCCATTGGAAAGTTTCCACAAAGCCTCTGTTCCTATTCCTCCTGACTTGAAGAATACTACCAGCCCAAGGAACAGCAGCAACGCGCCGCTCAAGATGATAAGTTTTTTGTTCACCATGGGTTACGGTTTAACATTTGCGCTTATCTGAAGCTCTATATTCTCTCCTGCATTATTCTCCAGTATGACAACACGGTCAATCCTGCCTACTCCTGCAGGACCATGAGCAGCAGGGTCAAAGGTAACATCCACGAACACCTCCTCTCCTGGGTCAACCTGAGCGTTCATTTTGGGAATGAACCCGTGGCCTGGCATGCCGTACGGGCCAAATTTTTTATCTCCCTTCTGCAGCACGGACGTGGTGCACATGCACGAAGTATACATCTTGCTGATATTCACGAGGTCTGCTCCTGTGTTCTTCACTGAAAATCTATGGGTAACCTTGCCCGCGGCCATGGAAATGGAGCCGAAATCAAAACTCTGTTCTTCAACGTTCAGCACTCCATTGGAGCTTGGCACCACTGCCGCACCTTTATCGTTCGCATCGGGACGCGCAATCCAGATAATGCCCGCAAAAACTACGGCTCCCGCTACTATACCTATGCCAATGTTCTTGTTCATACATATATGGTAATACAATGAAATCCCTATGCAAGGGAAAGAAACGCGCGATGCAAAGCCGCTCGGCTGCGGCTTCGTATCGCCGTCTTACGCAACAGCAGGGCTGTTTTCGTGTAAAGAAAACCAGCGCTGAATACGCTGCGCCAATGGGGAGGCAAGGGCCCGCACCTCCTGCTTGTACCTGGAATATGCTGCAAGGAACGGAACCGCTGTGTCGCAGCTGCCCCTTTGCGACAATGCCACCGCAAGCACAAAAAACGCTGCGAGCACCAAAAGAAATCCTGTACCCACGGTTGCAGTAGAAAATCCTTTCAGCGCTCCTGCATGAAATGCCAGAGATGCAGCGCTGTCACTATTTGCGGGACATTCTCCTCCGCGAGTGAGTGCGGCAATGCACCCTTGCATATCGCCCTGGAGATTCATAGCTAAAAATCCAAAGCCAGCCATAGCGACAAAGCTGATAAGTATGCAAGCCGTACTCGCAGATTTTCTCATACATATAGCGTACCATACTCTATGCCGTACAACAAGAAAAGCCAGCGCATACTGGCTCTTCTCTTACGCAAGAAAGGCGGATTACCAGCCAAAAGCACGGGTCGCCCAGTTGGAAACAGCATCAAGCACCGAGGCCTGATACGGCTGATAGCTCTGGGGTTTTTTTGAGCTTGGCTTCTCCTCTTGTATTTGCTGCTGCTTTTGCTGCAGCCGCTGCTCAAGGTTTTGAAGCTTTTGCTGCATATCTTCGTTCACGCGAGAGTTCCCTTTTACCTTGCTGAACATCCGCATGAGATCGTTCCGTATGTCCTGCAGCATCATATTCGCTTCTCTAAAATCACCACCCCGTATTGCTTCATACACCGGATCTAACGCCTCATGGAACGCGTCTTTCACTTCTGTCTTAGCTTTTTTTAACCGCTGGTTCATTTCGCGCAGCTGCTGAAGAATGCCGAATATTTCTCCTGGATGGCTGCCTTCATGAATGACCTGGAGCGCTTCTTGCGCCTCTTCAAAGTTCCCTTGGTTAAACTGGCCTCGCGCCTCGGCAACGGCGTTCTTGATCTCATCGATCGCTGTTCTTACTATGCCAAGGTCAACCCTTTCAACAGAAAACTTTTTTGTGGCCAACAGCTTTTCCAGCCTTTTCAGATCTTTCTCAATAAACTTTAATTCCTGGGGCAACTCAATCTTTACTCGTATGCCATTGAGTGTTTCCCAAAGCTGGGCTTCATAAAATTCCTGGAGCGCCCCTCTTTGATCTTCCAGAGCGGCATTCCTGATCGCATTGGAAAGTCTGTCAACTTCAGAAAGCAAGACATTGAGTTCATTAACCTCGTTTGCAAAGACAGCAACCTTCTGGGTTTTCTTAAGAATTTGTTTTGCTTGTCGCTTCAAGTCGTTGATCTGGGACTGAACCTGCTTTAACTCTCTTGGTTCAACACGATCAATAAATTCCTGCTGCTCTTGCTCCCCTTCCTCAGAGAATGGCTGCGGGGCTGACCGCTGCTCTTGCCTTAAACCTGATCGAAAGACTTCCCCTTCTTGCGTAGGTGCTATGGGCCGGGGCTGCGGTTGAGGCGGTTCTTGAGGCTGGGGAGAAACCTGATCCTGCGGTGGAAGCGGAGGCGGCTGGACTTCCTGTGGCTGGCTTTGCGTATCGCCTGCTTCTTGAGCAAGGCCCTGCACAGGCAAAGATCCAAGAATGAAAACAGCGCTCATAATCCCGAGCACAGAAAATAATGAAAATATCTTCATAGAATGCTAGTCGTTATGCTTTTTATGTATGACTATAGAAAAAAGACCTTTTATGCAGTATACCACACCCCGAACAATTTAGAAAAATTGTAATTGTACGGGGCGCGCAAAAAACCTCCCAGCAAAAGGAGGTAAACTTAGGGAACCTAAGTTTATACTTCATTCGGACTCCAGAACTTCCTGGAATCCCGCGCGCTTTCTTTCCAAAGCCGTGAGTATCGCTTTTCTCAAGCGCAAGTTCTTTGGCGTCACCTCAAGAAGCTCGTCGTCTCCCAAGTATTCAATGCACTCTTCCAAACTCAAAACCAGTGGAGTGTCAAAATGCTCTGAAACCCCTTCTCCCCTAGATCTCATGTTGGAAAGCCGCTTCTCTTTGCATATGTTCACCACCAGGTCTTGGGGCTTTGCGTTTTTTCCCACGATCATGCCTTCGTATACCGGCACTCCGGGGCCTATGAACAACTGGCCCCTGTTCTGTGCATTCAGCAAGCCGTACGAATTGCTCAACCCTGTTTCATGCGCAATCAAAGAACCATGGCTTTGCGACTTTATCTGCCCAATGAAGGGCTTATACCCATGGAGCAGCGTATTGAAAATCCCCTCTCCTTTAGTGTCTGTTAAAAACTCGGAGCGGTATCCTATAAGCCCGCGCGTGGACACAAGAAAGTGCAGATACGCTATCCCCCTGTCTTGTTTCATATCCACCATTTCGCCTTTTCTGCCTCCCATTTTCTCAATGACAGTACCCACGTACTGCTCCGGACACTCCACATACATATCTTCAAAAGGCTCCGTGGTCACTCCGTCTTTTTCTTTGAAGATGACCTCAGGCTTCCCTACCTGGAACTCATACCCCTCCCTGCGCATCTTCTCAACTAAAATGGCTAAATGGAACTCCCCCCTTCCTGAAACCACAAAGGAAGAATCAGAGCTTCCTCCGGCTGGCTCCACGCGCAAAGCAACATCATTAAGAAGCTCCTGCTCGAGACGCTCTTTTAAATACCTGGCAGTAGAATACTGACCCTCCTGGCCCGCAAAAGGAGAGGTGTTCACCGAGAAGTTCATTTTTACTGTGGGCTCGTCAATATGTATGGGGGGCAAAGCAACAGGGTTCTCATAATCCGCAATGGTTTCCCCTATTTTTACGCCCTCAATGCCAGATACCGCAACAATATCCCCTGCCTGCATTTCTTCAACTTCTCTGCGGTTCAATCCGTCAAATGTCATCACTGCGGTAATCTTTGCAGGCACCATTGCTCCGTTGGCTTGAATACGCATGACCTGCTGATTCTTTCTTAAGGCCCCTGCTTTCAAAAGGCCCACTGCTATTTGCCCCTTGAAGTTGTCATACGAAACATTCACCACGAGCATTTGCGTAGGGCCTTTGCCAATCTTGGGTTCCGGTATTTCTTTTACAATTGTCTCAAACACGGGCTGAACATCTTTCATATTCTCCAGGATCGGATCTAACCCTGCTTTTCCTGCAATGGCTGAAGCATACAGCACGGGAAATTCTGCCTGCTGGCTAGAAGCTCCCAGCTCCACGAATAAATCAAAGGTTTGGTTCAATACCCATTCTGCCCTTGCTTGAGGCAAGTCTATTTTATTAATAACAACAATAACCTTGTGGCCTGCTTCCAACGCTTTCTTCAATACAAACTTTGTCTGGGGCATAGGGCCGTCTTTGGCGTCCACCAAAAGCAGTACCCCTTGCACCATGGACATGATGCGTTCCACCTCTCCGCCAAAGTCTGCATGGCCAGGAGTGTCTACGATATTGATCTTAAAATCCTTGTACTTAATGGCTGCGTTCTTGGAGAATATGGTGATGCCGCGCTCTCGCTCCAGCTCATTGGAATCCATAATGAGTTCGCTTACCTCTTGCTTGGTCGCAAAATCCTCTGACTGGCGCAGCAAAGCGTCAACCAGAGTGGTCTTTCCATGGTCAACGTGCGCAATGATTGCAATGTTACGAATATTCTGAGCCATGGTTAGCGTCTAAAAGAAGAGGGCCTATGAGAACTTCTTTGCCCGCTGTAGTCTCTTCGCACATGAGTCTGGGTCCTGCGTGAAAACGTGGGGCGGCGATCTTCGTCAATGACATGCACTGAGGGTCGAGCCGGAGGCAGTTCTGGCAATGGGGAAATGGGAAAAGAAGATCTGGTAAGACGCTCAATTGCTTTAACCTTGTATCGCTGTTCTGGCACCACAAAAGAAATTGCGCGGCCTGCCTGCCCCGCCCTTCCCGTGCGCCCTATGCGATGTACATAATCCTCCGGGTTTTCCGGCAAGTCATAATTGATCACCACCTCGATGCCTTTCACATCAATGCCTCGTGACGCAATATCGGTTGCGACAAGCACCCGGTATTTTCCCAGCTTGAATCCCTCCAGCGCTTCTCTCCGCTGCGCCAATGATTTATTGGAATGGATCTCGGCCGCACTGTGTCCCATCGCTTTAATATCCCTGCATATCTTCTTTGCCCCATGCTTTGTGCGAGAAAACAAAAGCACGCTTCCCTTGTGCTCGGAGAGCACTTTATCAAGTAAACGCGCTTTCTGGTCTTTCCTCGCCACAAACAGTTCGTGCTCCACGCGCTCTGCAGCGGTTCCTGATTGCGCCACTTCCACGCGCACAGGCAGTTTCATATGCCGCGTTGCAATTTTCACAATATTCTCTGGCATGGTTGCGGAAAACAGCATGGTCTGGCGGTCTTTGGGAACTGCCTCTAGTATCTGGTTTACCTGCGGAGCAAACCCCATGTCCAGCATGCGATCTGCTTCGTCTAAAATAAGGATGTTCACCAAACGAAGATCAAGGGTTCTCTGGCGCAAATGGTCAATAATACGACCCGGGGTTCCAATGATAATATGAGGACGCCTTTGCAGCATGCGCAGCTGGTATCCCATGGCAACGCCCCCTATCAATACCGCGGTTTTCACGTGAAACGCGCGTCCCAAACTCTCCAATGCCTCATTATCCTGCAATGCGAGTTCTCGGGTGGGCACAATAACTAATCCCATGCCTTGCCCTGTCTGCATGAGACGCTGGATAAGCGGTATGCCAAAGGCAAGCGTCTTGCCCGTGCCTGTTTGGGCAATACCAATCATGTCTTTTCCCTCTATGGCAGCTGGGATGGCTTTTGCCTGGATAGGGGTTGGGGTCTGGAACTTCAAACTTGCCAATACTTCAAGAAGCTTGGGCGCAATGCCCAAACCAGAAAATCCCCCTTGCCCGCCGTAGGTCGCCTGAGGCGACCGAAGGCGGGTCTGGGATTCAGAGTTATTATGCGCGTGCACTATTCTTGTTTGCTGTATCATGCAAAAAAATACGCGGCCTGCCATCTTTTGCAAGGTCGCATGATTTGCATCATACGCTAAAAATGCCTTGTTGTCAACGATTTTGATTGTAGAGAACTAAAAAACCATATACAATGAAACAATGCCAACTTTAGCATACATTCTGCTTTTTACGTTCCTGGGAAGCATAGGAGCTCTTGTAGGAGGGATACTCCTCCTCTCTAGAGTGCGATTTGCCTTGCGCATCTCACATTTCCTTGCTGCATTTGCCGCAGGAGTTCTTTTGGCTTCTGCATTCTTTGACCTGCTTCCCGAAGCGGCCCGTGAGGGAAAAGAAGTTGGGATAAACGTATTCTTCTGGGCTCTTGCAGGCATTCTTCTTTTCTTTGCCATAGAGCGGTTTATCCACTGGTTCCATCACCACGAAGAATACCACGAGCATGAAAAAGAAGCCCAGGCAACCTTACCCCTTATTATTATAGGGGACACCACCCACAACTTTGTAGACGGTATTGTGATAGCAGCCACCTTTCTCGTAGACATACAACTGGGCATCATAACAACCCTGGCGGTTGCGGCGCACGAGATACCCCAAGAGATTGCGGACTTTGGTCTTATGATCCATAAAGGGCTCTCTCCCATAAGGGTTATCCTGGTCAATATCATGAGCGCGTCTGCCGCGTTCTTGGGAGCCATCATAACCTACGCATTCGGAAACTTTCTGCAGCCATACCTACCCGCAGCTCTCGCTGCCACCGCAGGATTCTTCATCTATATTGCAGCTTCAGATCTCATTCCAGAGATACATTACGAAAAAAGGCGGGGCGTTGCCTTAGCAAAGACCGGGCTGCTCTTTTTAGGAGTTGCCGTCATCTGGCTTTCTCTTTCTCTTCTTAAAGAAGGCGCCTAGAAACTTAGGGAACCTAAGTTTTGTATGCACTCCAGCTACTTGGGATCGGAATAGAAACTGTTTTCCGCTCTTCTTTTGTAGGCAACGTAAAAGCAATAGAAGTTGCACAAAGCGCGATGCTCTTGTTTGGTAACGCAAAAGGCGCTCCATATTTTGTGTCTCCCAATACAGGATGCCCCGCAAAAGAGAACTGCGCCCGTATTTGATGGAACCTTCCTGTTTTGAGAAGTATTTTCACAAGCGAACACCTGCCGTACGACGCAACAACGTCATATTCCAACTCCGCTCTCTGCCCTATATTTTCTTGAATATCCGCCTTCTTTTTAGCTTTATCTTTAATAAGGTAATTGACTAATACCCTACTACCGGTGCGATTTTTAACGCTCACCTCGGAGGGTTCGCTAAATCGCCCGTCAAAGTAAAGCAGTTTACTTTGACCCAATGTCTTTGCGTGTGGCTTCCCTACTACCAAAGCATGATATGTTTTCTCAATGGTGCGGTTCCGGAACTGCTCTGAAAGGCGCGAAGCTCCCTTGCTTGTCTTTGCAAACAGTACAATGCCTGCAACCGGCCTGTCTAGCCTATGCACAAGGCCCAAGAACACATTGCCTGGTTTTTTGTATTTCTTTTTCAAATATCCCTTTACCTCATCCATGAGGCAGGGGTCTCCGCTCTTGTCGCCTTGCGTCAACATCCCGGCTGGTTTGTAAACCGCAATCACATGATTGTCTTCGTAGAGAACGGAAAAGACCATTAGGATTGAACTTCTTTCATAAGCCGTTCTGTAAGCTCTTTGGGAAGCCCCTCTATACTATCTAAAGTTCCCTCAATGTGTTCTATATATGGCGTAATAAGAGGGTCTTCAAGAGAGAATGCTCCCGCTTGAGAAAATATATTGCCCTCGAGTATAAGCTGCTCAATGACATCATCAGGAAACTTGTGGAAATACACCGTGTTCTCGTCATTCTCCCCTAACTGAACTCCTGTTTGCGTGTTTGTTACCACTACAGCATTAACTGGCTGAGCAGGATACTGCGCGTACCCTTTCAAAAATCTTCTTGCCTGCTCTGGGCTTTCTGGTTTTTCTAGAATTTGCCCATTCCATAAAACTACTTGGTCTGCCGTGATCAAAAGAACTGGTTCTTTGATTTTGGGACGCAAAGCTTCTGCTTTTGCCCTAGCTAAAGCCATGGTAAGTTTCTTGGGGTCGTCATCCCGTATGGCTTTCTCGTCAATATCAGCAGTCATAACCTCAAAAGAATACCCCCACCTCTCTAATACCCTCTTCCTTTGTTTCGAAGCGGAACCGAGAATGATTTTCATATCTTTTTCAAGTCTCCATTCAGAAACACAGGGTTCATACCCAATATCTCTTCGTATAAGGGGGAGCTCTCAAACACGGGATTGAGAATGTAAATAGGTTTTCTCACATGGAATGCCAAGGCCATTTCCATTAACCCGTTGCCTCCAATGTATCCTTGCATACCCTTCTTCTCATAATTCAACACCAGTATGGCGTCGCACTCAACCACCTTCTTAAAATGCTGGCGCATGAGCTTTGCCTTCTTGGCATAATCTCTTGGGTTCTTATACCACGTCTTGTAATGGTCCACATTAAAATCCCCGCTCTTTTTCATTTTGTTTGCAGTATGCGGGATCTTCACCTTAAACCCCCTTTTCTGCAGATCTTCTTGAACTTCCAAGGCCTGCCTATAAAAAGAAGCGCTGCAGCAAATGGTGATTACTCTGGTTTTCATGCTTTTATTATTTCCCGAAAATGTTAGATAAAAAATCACCTATAATCCCCCAATTCCTCCCAAATAATCTCTCCAACAACGCATAAAGAAATGGGGTTTTTGCGGCTACATATAAAACAAAAAATATAATATCAACAATAAGCGATGCATAGAATAAAGTTTTTGCGTTTTTAGAAGAAATCCGAATCGCCGTTTTTCTTTCATTGATCCACATAAAGACATAAATCAAAAGTGCAATGCCAACGCCTAACGTTATGAAAGGACTAATATGAAAACCCATAGTAGTCTTGAGATAATTTGAGATACCAAAACTTAAAAAGTAAAAAGGGTAAATAGGAATTGATAAAATTGTATTAATAACACTATTCCCTTCCCCCAGACCAAAAATAGCAAGAAAGAAAAAAAAGAGGACGGGAACGAAAACCAAAAAAATTACCGGTACAGACGCAATGCCAATGATTACCGCAATAAAAAGCCTTCGAATCTCTTTTTTCATACTCATGCTGTTGTCTACTTGAAAATAATCTTGAAGAATTAATAATATGCTAACTCAAGTTCGGTGCCGTCTGAGTCTACAAAGAAAACTGCGTAGTACTGAGGCGTATATTCCGGGTAATATCTCGGAGCACTAAAAATATCCACACCTTCCTTTACTAGAATTTCATAAAGCTGATCTACTTGTGTTTTTGAAACTGCCTTAAGGCAGAAATGATGAAGCCCAGGAGCATCGTGAACGTGTTTTGGCCCTCCTTGTTCTGCCTTTGCAATCCATATCCCAAACCCCAGGGAGCTTTTATACGCAACACCGTTTCCCCAATCAGCAATTTTTGCATACCCCAAAAAGTCAAAAAGTCTTGCATAAAACCTCTTGCCCTTCTCGGGATCGCTTACTGAAATCTTTATATGGCCGGCTGGATCCTTGGACTCCATGTTTTCATTCTACCAAAAATTTACCCCCACACCAATGGCATTGGTTGTGGGGGCCGCCTGTGTCTGGCGATTCTTTGGAGTGTCAAACTCTATGTTTTATAGACAGAATCAGACCGGTCGCGCACTACGCCTTCTGCAATGTATTCTTTAATCAGAGACTGATATGGCACATTGATCTCGTTAGCATGCTCTTTCAACCGAACAAGGATATGTTCTGGAATGCGAATAGAAATAGGACGACTTGTGGGTTTTAAATTGGGAAAACTTACTCTTTCAAAATCCGAGGGCTCCAAGTATTTCGACAGGTCTACCTTGACCCAAAATCTTGCTTCTTCATTTTCATTTTTAAATTTTGGAATTTTAAGCAGCTTTTTCATATATGTACATTACGAACTCTTCTTGTATAAAGGCATTTCCTTTGTATTTGTGGGCCTAGCCGTAATGACCCTAATCTTTTTTACACGAACAGTATACGTAATAGTGAGCAATCGCCCTTTTTTAGTCTTACCAAGCAGGGTAACTCTTGGTTCTGCTACCGAGTGTTTCCAATCTGCAAACACTACTTTATTTTTATCAAAGAATGCTTCTTCTGTTTCTGTTAGTGTTACGCCGTGCTTTTGAGGTTTCTCGACATTCCCCTTATCCCATTCAAATCCAATTGGCTCTCGGAAAACCTGCATTCTTAATTGTATAACGTGGTATATACAGTTGTCAAGCCCTTAAAGGTCCTACTCATACCTCAATGCTTCAATGGGGCTTTTCTTTGAGGCCTGCATGGCAGGATATAAGCCAAAGACAAACCCCACTAAGGCAGAAACTCCAAGCCCCAAGAGTGCAGCTGGTATCGGGAAGGTAAAGATCCAGGCTAACCCAAGGATTTTGCCTAATACAAGAGCAGCAAGAAAAGAAAGGGTGGCTCCGAGAATAATGCCCACGACCCCGCCTATTGCAGTGAGAGTAACGGCTTCAAAAAGGAACTGCAACAGGATGTCCTTCTCTGTGGCGCCCAACGCCTTTCTTAAACCAATCTCTCGTGTCCGTTCCGTAACCGAAACAAACATTATATTCATAACCCCAATGCCTCCCACCACCAAAGCTATGGCAACCACCGAAGACAAGAATGCGGTTAAGGCTCCGAGGATAATGCGGATCTGGTCTACAAGGGCTTGCTGCGTTGCCACAAAAAAGTCGTCATCCTTGGGATCGGTGATATTGTGGCTCTCTCGCAGGGTAATCTCAATATCTCGCACCGCTCTGCCAACCGACTCTGCGCTGTCTGCCTTGATGATAACTTCATGAAAGTAATCAATGCCTAAAAGATAGACTTGGGCGGTCGTGTAAGGCACCAAAACCAGTTCGTTAATATTGAAAAAAGAAACCTGCCCCTTGGGCGGAAACACCCCTACAACCCGAAACTTTTTATCCCTTATTTTTATATACTCTCCCACAGCATCTGAACTCGCAAAGAGCTCTTCTGCCACCCGAGACCCAATGACCACAACGGATGCGTTTTGACGGATGTCGTTTTCATCAAATAATACTCCCTGCGCAGGATAGATGTTGAATACTTCAGCAAAGAATTCTCCAGAACTCCCTAGAATGGTGGGACGAAAAGTCTCTCCTTCAAAGGAAACGGATCCTGGCACCATGAGCACAGGAGTGATCTGGACAAGATTCGGCACGTTGCCTTTCTTTACAAGAGCTTCCACATCCCGTGTTTTCAAAGAATTCGCAAAAAGGGTCTGTCCGATGTCGCTTGGACCAGTTGGCTCCTTCCCGGGACGCACCACAATGGTTTCAGCTCCCAAGCCGCCAATCTGGTTTAAAATAAGAGACTCCGCTCCCTGTCCAATAGACATCATCAAGATAACTGCCGCAATACCAATGACAATGCCCAAAATAGTCAGAAAAGACCGCGTCTTATTCGTCTTCAATCCTGTGAATGCTGTTCGTATGCTATCTTGGACCATCATACTATTTCTCAAATTGATTCCTTGCCCTATGCTGGTTTATTATTTTTGTGTCGCTTTCAAGCTTTCCGTCAAGAAGGCGGATAATGCGTTGCGCGTGCTCTGCGGTATATGTTTCATGGGTAATAAGGATAATAGTATATCCTTTCTCTTCATGAAGCCACTGCAGGATTTCCATAATGGTCTGCCCAGACTTTGAATCGAGATTCCCCGTAGGCTCGTCTGCAAAGATAACGGCAGGATTATTCACCAAGGCGCGAGCTATGGCGACCCTCTGTTTTTCTCCTCCGGAAAGCTGGGACGACTCATGGCGCACCCTGTTGGAAAGTCCAACCGACTCAATGGCGCGCTGAGCAATCTCGTTTCTCAAAGATTCCTTGATGCCAGAATACAGCAAAGGAAGCTTCACGTTTTCAAGCACGCTTGTGCGAGGCAATAAATTAAAAGCTTGGAATACAAACCCCATTTTCTTGTTCCGAATGCGGGCCAATTCATCTTTGGCGTAGTCTTGCATGGTCTTGCCGTCAAACCGGTATTCTCCCTTAGTAGGGCTGTCTAAAAATCCAAGGATATGCAGCAGGGTTGACTTCCCGGATCCTGAAGGCCCCATAATGGCAATAAACTCCCCCTCATGCACGGAAAAAGAAACTCCGCGAAGAGCCTGGGTCCCGTCAGGATACCCCTTTTCTATGTTTTTGAGTTCGAGAAGAACCATTGTATTATTCTCCCTGTTTGGATATAACCACCACATCCCCCTCTTGCAGGCCAGAGAGAATTTCAATGTTCCCGTCAGAACCGCGAAGTCCGGTCTCCACAAGCACTTCTGCAACCTCCTTGCCCTTTAAAACCCGTACCAGCTTATCTCCATTCTTCCTCATGAGAGAACGCTGGGAAATGGCAAGGACGTTCTCCCGCCTGTCGCTTGTAATAGTAATATTGGATGTCATACCGGATTTTACGCGCTCATCTTCTTCAAAAAACTGGAGGGTCACCTTATATGTCGCAACCCCTTCAATAATAATTTCTGCTGGGTCCACGGCAACCACTTTTGCCTGAAACACGACATCTCTGCCGTATGCGTCCAACGTTATCTGGGCTGCGTTTCCCACCGCTATCTTTGCGATATCGGCTTCCGGAACATTGGTTTCTATCTCAAAATCATTGTCTGAGATAAGGGAAACAATAGGAACCGCGGCAGACACAAGCTCGCCAACCTTTGCGTCTTGTTTTGTCACAACGCCCTGTATGGGAGAACGAAGCCTGGTTTTGGAAAGCTGAGTCTGGATCTTTCCTTCTGTAGCCTGCGCCTGGGCAAGCTGGGCCTCCTGAGCCGTTATCTCCTCTGAAGAAGAGCCGGCCTCTTTAAGTGCAAGATTCTGGCGTTCTAAGGCAAGGCTCGACTCTGCCGTCTGCAGTTTTTCTTGCGCCGCGCCTGCATTGGTGATCGCGGTATTTACATTTGTCCGCGCGGTGGAGATATCGGTTTTCCAGGTCGTAAGAGTTGCCGAAGATATGGTGGGGTCTGAAGAAGCCCCGCTCATGGCCAGTGCCAAGTCTCCCAAAAAGTTCTTCGCACGGACAAGATTCTGCTGGGTCGCAGACAATATTACAGCAAAGTCGTCTCCAACGAGAAGCGCCTTAAGCGATGCTTCCCAAGAGAGAAGCTTTCCCTCCAGCACCAGTCTTGCGGCCTCAATATCAGTTTCTAGCTGGGGATCAGACATGCTAAAACGAAGCTGCGGAGAAGAACTGCGCGGGTTTGAGAACACCTGGTCCGCCTTGTTCCGCACCGCGTCGTCTGTCTTGGTATAACTATCTTGCAGAACGTTGAATAAAGACTGCTTCGCGTCAGCTGCGGCGGATTGGGCGTTTTCTACCTTCACCCGCTGCACCTGAAGCTCTTCCGTTCTCGTGCCGCGCCGCAGTTCCTGCAGCTTTGTTTCCTGCACCTTTACGTCTGCCTGAGCTTGAGCAAGATTGGCAAGAAGTTCTGCATCATCAAGGCGGACTAGGAAATCCCCTAACCTGACCCTGTCTCCTATGCGCGATAAAACCTGCGCCACCCTCCCGCTGTTCTCAAAAGCAAGGTCTACGCTTTCTGCTGACTTTACTCGCCCGGTCACGCTTACTTCTTGCACAAGCGTATGCCTGGCAACAACCATGGTTTCATACGCTGGCCCCTGCGAACCGCCCAAAAGCTTAAACGCTCCAATGGCGATTCCCAAAAGGATAAGAAGCGTAACAACGCCTGCTGGCCTCTTCAAGAAACGTTTCATATGCGTATGTTATTACAGTGTTGTTCTTGGCAGTTTCCAGATATATGCGCCAAGCGCAAAAGACAGAATAGACATGCCTATAAAAACTATAGAATAGCCAACCGCCTGAATAAGAACTCCCCCAACAAGAGCTGCTAATCCCACGGCAATAGAGGCAATACCCTCCCACTGCCCCCATTGGACTATAGAGTTTTCGTGATCGGTATGCGAACTGTATATGGCATCAAAAGCAGGAGTTCCAAGAGCCACCCCAATACCCCAAAGCACCTGAGTAAGAATAAGCTGAGGAATGCTGTCTATAAAGGCATAGCTCAAAAAGACTACTCCGCGTATACAGTACCCTAAAGCCAGCAAGAGTTCTTGCTCTTTTACTTTCAACTGCCATTTGCCGAATAAAAGTGTAAGGACGCCCGCAACAATGGAAAACACTGCCCAAGAGAGACCCACAAAAGCTATATCCCCGCCTATTTTCTGAACAAATACGGCATAGAACGGAACAAACATGCCCAAGATAAAAACCATTGCCGTATTGACGGCTATTAAAATACTCAAGCCCTTATTGAGCTTTCTCTGCGGCAGTATGAATCCAAGCAGATGTCTAATACCCATATCGTTCATCCTATCAAAAAACTGCCTGTTTGGCGATTTTTTTGGATCCTGACGGAAATCAAAATATAGAAAGGAAATTTGTTCCGTAAATACTCCCTAGCAACTTGAGCGTCGCCTGAACCGAAGGATTTTCGGTGTTTTTCAACACTAACCGTTCGCCAAATCTATGAGACAAAGGGCCTAAAAATTCATCGCCCCAAGAAGGAGTAAACGTTACAACCCCTTCAAAATCTACAATGATTTTTTCATCATCTTTTACATCTCGTAAAGACGGGCCAAAGGCGGCAAAGGATTCTCTGCCGAATTGTCTGCCGTTTAGGGTTGTGCCAAATTTTTTGAGAAATATAGTCATGCCATTACGTTAGAAGGTAATCAGTGCCAAACAGCCATGAAGATCGTCTGCCGAACCTTGAACATCTATACTTGAACCGTTCTTCTGAATTGTAAGTTTCGCATCTCCTGTAGAGAAAAACAAACTCATCTCGTTTGCGATTACAACGTCTTTTACAAATTTCAATCCGTTCCCCCTGTACTCGGGCGCACGTCCGGAGATGATTTCGGTAAAAGCAGTGCGCAAAGCATCCCGATGGTTAGCCAACTCTGGCTTAACCTTCTGTAGGGTGGCGAGAATCCCTTGCCCCCTATCGGCCAAAACGATCTTTCCTTTTGCTAAATCATAGGCAAAAAATATGCCTAAGATATCGGGCCAATTGCCTAAATTGTGATCAAAAGAGTTATTGCCGATCTCACCGGTAATGGCGGAGATTAATGGGAAGATTCTGCTTAATCTTTTTACGTTTCCAAGTTCGTTTTCCAAACGCGTTAGTCGTGCTTGGAATACTGAAATATCTGGGCAATAAAAATCGGGAAGCGGCTCAGTGCCCTTGCTATTTGCCACCCAGTTGCGCGCTATCTTCAATAAAGAGAGGCTGCTTATTCTGCTCTTGATGTAATTTTCAATGTCACTTTTTATGTAGTGTCGATGTTTCGCGGTTTCCCTGTTAGTAGAAGGGAACCCGCCAGAATCATCCCAACGACGTAACGTTTGTATGGAAACTCCCAAGAGGTTAGCAGCTTGGCTGATTGTTAATAACTGTAAACTCATATTGAGTATAAATCTATACATTTTTACTATACTCCACGTCTAAAGTATTGTCAAATCTATACAAGTTAAATAGTCGATGCTCAATCTACCAAAAAACCGCCTCTTTGGCGATCCTTTGAAACTTAGTTTAACTAAGTTTAGATTACTTGCGTCTTTTCTTCTTCTTTGCCGCCAGCATTGCTTTCTTCGCTTGCAAGCGCTTTGTGGTTTTGCGGGAATGCTTTGATTTTATATGCTTACTCAATCCACTGCCACTTTTTCTCATATGCTTATGATTAATAATGAATAACTCTTATAGTATAGCAGACAGTGTGAAAAATGAACAACCATCAACTTATTTTCTTTTTTGAGTAAATTCATACCTCCTTTTATTTTATCAAAAAAACCACCCATTCGGCTACGCTCAGGTCGTTCAGACTCTGAGAGTCTTCAGACTCGAACGAGGTCTTTCGACCTCTTTGGCGATTCCTTGACTCTGATCATCCTATTTGGCTCCGAATGCTGAACGAAATCTGAACTTTTTTTAGCGAAAAGCCGAACGCTGAATTTTGAAAAACTTTGAGATCGCCTGTCCGCCTCTGGCGGAGGCGGGCAAAAAGGAAGGGGGGGTTGGGAGGAAGGAATTTTTGCCCACCCTCGCTTCTTGCCCCGTAGCATCCCGCAAAAGCGGGATTGCTTCTGGGGTTCCGCCGCCGAATTTCATATCTCGCTTTGCAAAATGCGCCGCCCCAACTATATTTTATTTATGCTCTTCGTTATCATAATGAGTCGTCTAGGATTTCAACTTGAAATATTTTAGGATCATTCCATGTTTCGCTAGTTCTGTAC
>Ga0155311_126_pt1 | contig 15409 bp, 14 predicted proteins | sample RifCSPhighO2_02_FD_106279 | JGI IMG/M metagenome (GOLD analysis project Ga0155311, IMG submission 106279) | Candidatus Wildermuthbacteria bacterium RIFCSPHIGHO2_02_FULL_47_12
CCTAGTTTTTGGGCCATGATTCCTCCACTTGTGAAGGTGCTTTCCGCGCCTTCTTCGTAGCCAAATTATAGCATCTTATTATGCTTTTGTCAAGCTCTTGGAGATATTAAGCAATATGCCTATACCAATCAACTCTGCCATAAGGGCTGACCCTCCATACGAGATAAATGGAAGGGGCACTCCTGTTAAGGGAAGCATGCCTATCATGGCTCCCATATTAATGAACGCCTGCACCGTTATCCAACAGGCAATGCCAATAGCGGTGTTTTTTGCAAAGGGGTCTTGCACGCGGTGGGCAATGATAAAGCTTCTCCATGCAAATGCAAGAAAAAGAACAATGAGGAATGCCGCTCCCAGCAGTCCTATCTCTTCTGCGAATATGGCGAATATGGAGTCTCCAATGGGTTCAGGCAAAGAGCCAAACTTCTGGAAGCTTAATCCCAACCCTACTCCTGTAATACCGCCCGATCCAATGCCAATGAGCGCCTGCTGTATTTGATATCCTTTTCCTAAGGGGTCTAACGATGGATCAAGAAATACAGTTATCCTGTTTAATATGTATGATAGTTTGCTGTACGCAGCTATCTTAACGAGCAGAAAAAATCCGCCAAAGCCGCTCAAGACTAGCAGTATTGTATGCCATACAGGCGTGCCCGCAAAGAAATACATCGTAAGGCCCGTAATCCCAATAATGCCCAAGGTGCTTACTGCGGGCTGTGCGATCAGAAACAGGCTAATTGCCCCTAGTATGGCAATAAAAGAGAGGAATGTAGCGCTCTTTTCCTTCTTAGAGACGCGGTTTGCAAGCCAGGCCGCCAGGTACACAATGAACGCCGGTTTTAGAAGCTCGGAAGGCTGAAATGAGAAGAACCCTACAGATACCCATCGCAAGGCTTCTCCTGATTTTACTCCAAGACCTGGAACAAACACCAATCCTACAAGGATAACGCCCAGAATAAGGAGCGGCAGGCTGAACCGTTTTAAGAGCGCCAATGATGCAAAGAACGCTATAGAACCAAAAAAAAGCCCTGGAAGCAGTCCATAGAGCACCTGGTGCACAAGGAAGTAGTATGTGGTACCAAATCTCTGCAGAGAAAAAGAAGCAGACACACTGGCTAATACAAGAATGCCTACTGCAACAAGGGCGCAGCATATGCCAAAGAGAATGGGATCTGGCCTATGTTTTTTCTCCATATCGTTTTGCCAGTTTCTTAAATTGCTCTCCCCTATCTTTGTAGTCCTTGAACATGTTGAAGCTGGAGGCGGCAGGAGAAAGCAGGCATATCTTTCCTTTTGGAGTGTGGCTGTAAGCAAAGCGTATTGCTTCTTCCATGGTGTTCGCAAAGAAGCATTGAGGAAGCTTTTGTATTGATGAGGCAATCTTTTCTCCTGTGGCGGGAAAAAGAATAAGTGTTTGAATATTGCTCTTCCCTATCCTTTGCCCAAGCTTTTCAAAGGTGAGTCCCCTGTCATATCCTCCTGCAATAAGGGTATGGACTTTGGGGCCAAGAGCATCAAGCGCGCTTATAGTAGCCTCAGGTATGGTTGCAAGAGAATCATTATAAAAAGTAATTCCTTTCCATTCCCCCACCCGTTCTAATCTATGCGCAAGTGGCTTGAATTCTTTCAAGGCCTTTTGTATCTTTTTTTGAGAAATATTAAAAAGCTTTCCAATAAGTATTGCCGGCTCCAAAGAAGCTATTATGCCTAAACTCGGTTTAGGAACGCCTAAACCGAGTTTAGGCAGACCAAAGGGAAGTTGTTGAGCTTTTGATCTCTTTGCAATTCTTGCAACAAAAGGGTCTTTTGCGTTGTATATAAGAAAATCTGTCTGTGTCTGGTATTTTGTGATATTGGCTTTAGCTTTTGCATACGCAAGGAAGTTTCCTTGATAGTAATCAAGATGCTCTGGGTATAGATTGAGAAATACGGCAATAGCAGGGCTTCTCTTAAGGTTTGTGAGCTGGAAGCTTGATAACTCATACACAAAGATATCTTCTGGTTTTGCTTTATCTAAAAACTGAAGCACTGGCTCGCCAATGTTTCCAATGAGATGGGATTTTAATCCTCCTTCTTTGAGCACAGCGTGTATGAGAGAAGAAGTGGTGCTCTTTCCTTTTGTGCCGGTAATACCAATAATCGTGCCAGGGCAGTTATCAAAGAATATCTCGGTTTGAGAAGTAACGATGTGGCTCTTCTTTAAGAATGGTGCCACTTTAAAAGGCGGGATCCCTGGGGCCTTGATAATAACTTCATATTCTTTTAACGCCTTGAGGTAGTTTTTCCCTAGATAGAGTTTGACTTTATCCTTTTTGCCTTCAAAGGCATTGGGGTTTTGGTCTGCAATGCCAATAACTTTCTTGGGAAATTTCTTTCGCAAAAACAAAAGAGTATCTCGTCCTTCCCTGGCAAATCCCAGGAGAAGAACCTTCTTTGTTGCGAGTTCTTTGAGTATCATTTCCCGCCTATTTTAGCACGAGAAAGGAGTCTTGAAAAACGCGGAGGAAGGGCGTGCGCAGAGTTCCAGGAAGATAGCATACTGTTATAAGGTAATTCCCCTTTTTGTTTTTGAAGACACAAAGAAAGCACGATCTTGCTTTCCTTTGTTGTTCCAATACACTCGAAAGGCTTGAATTTTCTTTTTCCTGTTAATTCTTCCAAAAGAGGAATAAGAGTTTTGTCCAGGGACAAGTTTTTCTTAAAGATGCTGATTATCTGTTTTTCTGAAACAAACGGATACAGCGCCAGCCATACGAACAGGCACTTGGCGCACTTGCCGCACCATTTCCCTGTCGGTTTCTTTGTGCCCGATGTTGTTTTATGCGCTTCGTTGCAGCTTAAGAACGCAGAGAAATACTTTGGATACTTGGCGAATATCCGTGCAATTTGAAGTTCGTACAGTGGTCTAAGAAAGCTGAAGTATTCAATGTCTTTTGAGAGATACCTTTTTACGTATGAGCGGAACTTCTTCTCAAAATCAAAGCTCTTGGAGTATTGATGGTTGATTGTTTTTCCAAGATATCGCACATTTCCTTCGTTTGAGCTTCTTTCGTTGGAAAGCGCGATATACTTTGTGTTGAAAAGACTTGCGTAAAGCACAGACAAAAATGCAAGGTATGCAGAGAATGGAGTATGTCCATTCAAATATCCTTTGCGGTTTAGCTCCAAGAGCTTGGGATCTATAATCCTTGTTACAGTTACAGGATTCTTCAGTCCTGCGACTTTGAGGATTTTTTCTTGTTCTCGTTTAGGATTCAGTAAGAACGGGATGACATGTTGTTTTCCTTTCTTGAGTAATTCTAGGGTGACTATCGCATCTTTCCCTCCCCCCACCGGCACCAGTACCCGTTTCAAACTTAGGTTCCCTAAGTTTGCTACTTTAAACTTAGGGAACCTAAGTTTAGTAAGTTTGGGGCTAGGTTTGGAGGTTATGGTGAGGAAGTTTGGTTTGGTGAAATTGATCTTGTTTTTGTAGAAGTACTCCCCCATTCCGTTGAGGATAAGGTTTTTCCACCACTGGATTTGTTTCTTGTCGAGGTACCCTGCCTCAATGATGATATTGGGCGAGCAAGTTGCCTTCCAGTAGCTTGGGATTTCCATAAGTCCCAGGTGAAAAACGAGATTGTTGAGCGCCGGCTCCCCTACTCTATCTATATCTTTTTGCGCAACATTGCGTATAACAACCGTGGAGCGGAATTGAATACCAGGAGGCCCTTCGACTTTGTTCAGGGTAGGCACGTCAAAAGAAAAAGAGATAAGAAGGTTCCCCCCTTTTCTTTTGTACTCATATCCTTTGTAGAAAAACGCAGGATATTTCTTTCTCAAAACATCTGTGTTCATGAAGCTCATAGAAACTTAGTTTAATTAAGGATTCCTTCATTAAACTAAGTTTTTATCCAAGTAAACGGATTGCTACTCCAACAAATGCAGCCACTATGCCAACGATCCAGAACCTCATGGTTATTTGCGGTTTTTCCCAGCCTATGGCTTCCAAGTGATGGTGAAAGGGAGCCGCTAAGAATATTTTCTTGCCGTGGCGCAGTTTTTTACTAATAAGTTGTATAATGACGGACCCTGACTCTGCCACCAAAAGAATGCCGATAATAGGCAGTACCGCTACAGAGTCGGTGAGGAACGCAACCACGGTGAGGGTTGCCGTTAGTCCCATAGTTCCTGCTTCTCCCATATAGAACTTTGCAGGAGGGATGTTGAACCACAAGAATGCGAGTATTGCTCCTACAATGGCAAAGCAGAAGGCGGTTAGGTCAACTTGTCCCTGCGTGAACGCAAGCAAGCCGTAGGCAGTGAATATAGAGGCAAAGGTGCCTCCGGACAGGCCGTCAATGCCGTCTATGACTCCCCCACTGTATGTGGCAAGCATGACAATGATAAAGAAAGGCATAATGAGCCAGCCAAGAAAAACATCCCCAAGTCCTGGAATAAACACCGTATCCCACCCAAGCTTATAAAAGAACCACAAAGCTCCCACGAGTCCAATCAAAGCAACCGCGCCAAAGCGGTATTTGAGAGAAAGTCCTCCCCCTACATACTTCCCTATTTTTTCCCAGAATGCGCGCAAGAATGTATGCGTTGGAGTTGCTATAACCTGTAGGATGTCATCTATAAACCCTATTGCCGAGGCCGCAAAAAGCGTAGCTAAAGGAAGCCATGTTTCAGACCTACTCAAGAAGGTAAGCTTTCCGATCCAAGGGATATGTCCCAAAGAGGCAAGGAAAAAGAAGATAGCAAGGCTAGGAGCGGTGAGCCACATAAGCACGCCCCCAAAGCGCGGAGTCTTGATCTCGCCTTCTGAGTGGAACTTCTGAAAAATAGGGACTGCTCCTCCGCCCAAAGCTTCTTTGCGCACCTCTTTTCTCCACAGTTTGTTGGCGTAGAGGATCTTCAGAAGAAATGGGGTCAGCAAAAACGCAAACAAAAAAGATCCCGCCCCAACGGCAGCTATCTTGATAACGCTGAACGAAAGATCAATACCCATGGTTACCCCGTTAGAGATTTGCTTTGTACAAGACTCTTAATGTGCATATAATTTTACCTGTGAAAGTTTGTAATCTCTAACGGGGCTTACCATGTAAAGGAATCATACACCCAGTTCACCAAGGTTTTCATCTGCGAGAACCGGTCATCCGCTCCGAGAATGACATTCACAAGATATCCACGGCTCTTTGGCCCTTCTAGTACAAGCACGAGGTTTCCCTTTGCAAGAGGAGTCCACCCGGTCTTGCCTCCTACAACAAGAGTAGGCCATTCTGTAAAGCTGAGAAGTTCATTGGTGTTTTTCATCGCATGGTGAAATGTTCCTTGTTCAAGGAGATCACGCTGGGCAATTGCAAGAATATCAAAAATCTGAGGATATGCTTGTACAATGGCTGAAGCGAGCATTGCCATATCCTTGCTTGTAGAATAGTTTGCGGGATCCTGAAGGTTATCTGGATCTAATCCTGTGGGGTTAAAAAAATGAGTGTTAAATAATCCAAACTCTCGTGCTTCTAAGTTCATTAAATCTACGAATACTGTTTTCCCTATTGTTTGGGCAAGCGCTGTTGCTGCATCATTGCTTGATTCTATCAGCAACGGATACAAGAGGTCTTGTACGGAAAATACGTCTCCCGCTCTAAGTTGGCCTGGATCTTTGTCTTCTGCAATGATCCTGCTGGTTATGACAACCTGTTGCAAAGGGTTGTAATGCTTTACGGCAACCAGCGCGGCCATAAGTTTTGTGAGAGATGCTATGGGAAGGCGCAACTCACTCTCTTTTGCAAAGAGAACTTTTGTTTTTCCGTCCGTATCAAGAAAGAGCGAAATGGCGGATTCTGCCTGGATTTCAGGAAATATAACTTCTGGTTTTAAGGTTGGCCGTTCTTCTCTGACCTGTTCTTGCAATTGTGCTTGTATAAGCTGGGCTTGCAAGATTGCCGAGTTTTGCGTCATTTCCTTCCAAAACAAAACCTCAGAAAGAGCGCCCGAAGACACATTGAAACCAAGCCACACAGGAAAGCTCAAGAGAAGCGCTACAAGGAAAAACGTGATGTTTGGGGTCATTTTCTTGTCTTGAGCGAAGTTGAAGGATTGCTTGTTGCTATACTTAGCTCTTTCAATTGGGCTGGGTCTAACTCGCTTGGAGATTGCATCATAAGGTCTTTTGAGTCTCCTGTCTTGGGGAATGCTATGACCTCTCGAATGGAAGGTTCTTGCTGCAGTATAGATATGAAGCGGTCAAATCCCCACGCTATGCCTCCGTGAGGAGGAGCTCCATAGGAGAACGCTTCTAGTATATGCCCGAAGTTTTTATGAATGCGTTCAGTCTCAAATCCCATGATTTCAAACACTTTCTCCAACGCTTCTGGGGTGTGGTTGCGAATGCTCCCTCCCCCTATTTCAGACCCGTTCAAAGCAACGTCATATTGGGTGGTAAGAATATTCTCAATATTTTTTTTGGCCAGCAAATCTGGCATGTATTCTGGCTTTGGAGCAGAAAAGGGGTTGTGCGTGAATGTCCAGCCGCCATTCTCATCTTTCTCAAAGAATGGAAAGTCTACAACCCAGCAAAAAGCAAGAAGATTCTTGTTCTCTTTATCTTTCCGTATGTCTGGCCTGTCGGTTCCGTACTGTGCCATGGACTCTTTGTACGTTATTCTGGGGAACGGAATCTCTTGAATCTCTTTTTCAGGGTAGAGTGTCTGAACGATCTCAATCAAAAGTTTTTCATTGAGCGCCATCACGTCTTCTTGCACCACAAAACTCATTTCCAGATCCAATTGCGTGAATTCTGGCTGGCGGTCTGCCCTGGGGTCTTCGTCACGAAAGCATCTGGCAATTTGGAAATATCGTTCAATCCCCGCAACCTGCAGAAGCTGTTTATACTGCTGGGGCGACTGAGGCAATGCGTAAAAAGTTCCAGGGTATAGCCGTGAAGGAACCACAAAGTCCCGCGCTCCTTCCGGGGTGGATTTTGTTAATACAGGAGTTTCTATTTCTACAAAACCTTCTTTTGTGAGAAATCCCCGCATGAGCTGCAAAACGCGGTGGCGGGCAGATAGATTGTTGATCAGCCGCGACCTGCGAAGATCCAGGTATCTGTACTGAAGGCGTTTCTCCTCCCCTATTTCATATCCGTCAGTATCAATGGCAAAGGGCAGGGTTTTTGCTTGCGAGAGCACAATAATGGTTTTTGCTATAATCTCAATGCTCCCGCTCGGGATGTTTGCATTGTGCGTACCCTTGGGCCGTTCCTGCACAGTACCCTCAATCTGTATAACCCATTCGGGCCGTACTTTCTGCGCAGTCTCATACGCTTCTTGTGCCTGGGGCGTGCAGATAACTTGTACTAATCCTGTTTTGTCTCGCACATCAAGGAACGTAATCTTTCCGTGGTCTCTTCTGGTATGCACCCAGCCTGCTATGGCGACTATTTCTCCTTTGTGGTCTGGCGTTTGGCTTGTGAGGATTCTATTCATGATTTTCCCAGTATAACGCGATCTTCCAGGAACGGCAAGAAATACAAAAGCCTTGCATGAGAGTTTTGCATATGATATGTTTTTTTAAACCTGTGTCTGGATATTCGTAGCATAGCGGGAGGATACATGGCGTTGAGCAAGCGCGATCTCGTGGATGCTCTCATTGCAAAACTGAGGCAAGAAATTCCAGCGCCAGTGATGGTTTCGGCAGTTGGTGGAGGGGATTTTCAAGAGAGGATAGCTCGGCAAGGGCGCGAAAATGATATCATGCGGCAGATTGGTATGCTTGGTAACGGAACTTCCTTGCTTGCTCCTGCTGTGACAGTGGGATTGGGAGCGATTGTCAGGTTTGAATATCTTCCTGACGGAGTGCCTCTTGCCAGATTTATCCTTCCGGCCGCTGTTGGAGAAGTTCTTCCAGGCGGAATCATTGTGATGACGCTAGAATCTCCGCTTGGGAATGCCTTGCAGGGGCACAAAAAGGGAGAAATCGTCACGGTGAAAACTCCAAAGGGTTACCGAATAGTAGAGATCCTGTCGGTGGAATAGTTTGTTCCTTCTATTATAATGTCAGGGGGCTCTGATCGGGCCCCCTTTTCTATTCTTAATCTTAAGTTGGATCCCGTTTTAGAAAAATGCCTAAAGCCATGACCAGGAGTGCGAAAGCGGCTAGGATGCTGGATCCTATCTGCGATCCTATGCTCGGCGTGGATCCGATAATATAGTTGAGCGCGCCCACCACCCCGAGTAGCACAACTCCTATGCCGAGAAGCAGGGAGCGCAAAAAGAGAAAACGATTATTTCTATTGTGGAATGCGTAGAGCATAAACACGAATCCCGCGAGCCCCAAAGATATGAGGAGCAGGACCCCGCTCAAGATAAACGAAAGTTCCATTGCAGGATTTTCGGGCCTCAACCAGAAGGCAAGGTTTCCCTGCCGTACTTCTTGGAGCGGTCCAAATCCCAGGATCCGGTAGACGATAGAAACCGTGAGAACGACAAAGAACAGGACAGTGTACGCCAGCTGCAATCGCTTTGCATGGTAGAGATTTAAAGGTATGAGGGTAAAAAAGTACGCTCCGATCTGCGCCAATGGAAAGGTTATGAGATTGAAAAACGCAAGCAAGAGAGGGTCTTTTGAGAGAATTCCCGGGACCGCTGCGAAGAAGAAAAAGACCGTGAGTGCAGAGAACGTGAAAAAGAAGCTTCGGATTTCTATGTTTTTTTCCTTACGGTAACAATAGCAGAGACGCCACGCGATGAGCGCTGAGATAAGAAAACTTATGGAATTGCCTAAAGAAACTATGGGAACAGGGAAAAGCATATGCGCTATTATTGAGGATATGATTTGGCCCCTCTGTTTGTATTATACCGGAAGTTCAATAAAGAAGGTACTTCCTTCTCCCCTGCCCTTAGATTCTGCCCAGATCTTGCCTTTGTGCAAGTTGACGAATTGCTTGGCAATATACAGGCCAAGGCCAGCTCCCTCTGTTGATGTTCTGGTGCCGGCTCCTCCCCTTGAGAAACTCTCAAAGAGGTGATTGAGTTCTTCTTGAGTCATGCCGTCTCCCGTGTCTTTCACTTCTATCATTATGCTAGAGGTTATGTTAGACGCCTGGCGTCTAACATTTTCTTCCTGTTTTTGGTATGCCCGTATGGTTATCTTACCCTTCTTGGTATACCGAATGGCGTTATCTAAAATATTGAGAAGCGCGTTCCGTATTTTCTCTTCATCCAGAGAGATCTCGGGAAGAGATTCTTCTGATTTCTCAAAGATAAGCTTGAGCTTTTTCTCTTTTGCCTTTATGCCGATTTCTTCAATAACGCTTTTAATAATGTTTTCAATGTTCTTTTGCGCCCATTTCATATCCACTTTCCCAGACTCAATGCGGGAAATATTGAGCAAATCGTTCACAAGCCGAATGAGCCGTTCGTTTGACTCATACACGCTTTTCATGGGTTTTTCCTGTGTTCCGTTAAGCGCGCCATATCCTCCTTCCAGCATCATGGAGATATATCCTTTGATGGCGGTTAGCGGAGTGCGGAGCTGATGGGAAGCAATGGAAACAAATTCTGATTTTGCTTCATCTAGTTCTTTGAGTTTTGCATACGCTCTCTGCAGTTCTTCTCGTTGTTTGATTTCATTCATGACGCTGCGAACCAGGAGATATCCTGCGATAAGGAAGGCTACAAAGAGAGATCCTTTCCAAAAGTATTCGAACGGAGACCTGGAAAGCACGAGGTTGATAAATAGTAGAACCGCAACGATTCCCGTGAAAAGTTGCGTAAGGACAACACGGATATCAAACAGTCGTTCTTTGACGATTGCATAGGTTATAAGAGATACCATTGCTAAAGTCGCAACATTGCCCAGCCAATTAAACCGGAAATCCCCAATGGAAGGGAGGAAAAGATTGAATAGGGAGCCTAAGGTTATAGAGATAAATGTTCCTAGGAGTATGTATCCTATCTGTAATTTTTCTAATCCTTCTGCTTTCTGACGTTTTTTGAATAGATGTCTAAGGGCAAAAAGAAAATATCCTGATATATAAAGAACATATAAGGGATACAAGGATCCAAAGCGCAGTATATTTTCTTGTCCGGAATGTACTGTCACCCCTTGTACAATGAAATCCGTGAATATAATCAAGAGGGCAAGGATTGCCGTGGGTATAGCGGCAAGTACAACCGTTTTTCTAGAGAGTGTGAATATATTAGAAGGAAATAGAAGAACGAAGTAAAGGAATGTTAAAGGAATGAGGAGTGCGGAGACGTAGAGAATTCTCCCCCAAAGAAGCGCTTGTTCTGCTTCAACGCTCCGGTAGAGAAAAATAGACAAAGTCCATGCGATAAGCGTCCATACGGCAATAGTAAATATTTCAACTGAAGCGCTCCTTTTTGCGCGGTCAAGCAGGATTAACTCAAGGAAAAGGTTTGCGACAAGAACAATGATTAAAATAAAATTTGGTGTATCCATCGCACTCTTCTATTATATGGGTTTTCTCTTGTAGAGTAAATGAAAAAGAAAAGGCGAAGGAGGTTATCCTTCGCCGCGAGGAGAAACGAGAAACGGCGCGAGACCGATTTCTCTGCCTCTTTGTTCGAACTCGGCTGGGGTCAGTCCGTTGACTTCCCCGTTGAGAACCAACGCTTCGACCACGCAACCCGGCAGCCAGTTTTTATGGTAGCCAGGAAGGCGTGGGCGTGCGCGCACGCCAGAAACTCCAAGAGTACTGCGATAGACCGTTCCTCCTTTCTCTTGGATTTTTTGGATAAGGGAGGGAGGGATCTGGGGATGGGTGTCATCGATGACGAACACCCCATTTTGGAGCCACGGCACTATCTTGGCTATGTCTTCGCCCTTGGGAGTGAGGACGATGACGATCCTACAAGACTGCAGTAGTTTTGGATCGTTTGTCCTGACTAAGCTTCCATAAATGCCGTTTTCTTTGACTCTGACATCGTAGCCTACGATCGAAGGGCATTCGAGCTCTTGGAGCCGTTTTGCAACTCTGCTGCCAAGGTAGCCTAGCCCTATGATGCCTACTGGTTCATCTTGTGCCACTCCAGTCAGCTTAAGAAGATAGAGGAAGGTTTCGGTGATAGTGAATACTGCTCCTCTATCCCCTTTTACAAAGGGGCGTTCCAGTGGGATTCCGTTGGCGCTGAACAGCGTAGGTAGACGCCCTGCGAGTGCGATCGTGCTGACGCCAGCTTTCTTTCCTAGGCCCCTGATCCTCTCTGAGATTGTCTGCAGTTCTTCTCGAGAGAAGTTGTCTGGTGCTTCAGAGAGCGTAACGATCAGACCCCGTTTTCCCGTCTTTGTTCTTCGCGTCATGATCCCGATAACCGAGAGCTGGAACATCCCCTTGAAGATCTTCTGGAACCACATGGGAGCGTATGCTCGGATGTTGTTTTGGGTTCCCGGGTACACCACGAACAGGAATTGGAACAGGCGGAGCCTTTTCGCCACTAGGCCAAGCGTTGGCCATATGACGAAATTCGCTAGGCACCAGAGCAGAAATCGCTTCGTGCGAGGCGGCTGTTGGTCTCTTCCGCGTTCGACGGAGGAGACACGAACCTGGGGCCGTTCTTGAGTCTTCATAAGTCTCCTCCTTCGTATTTGTGAGTGTGCATTCTAGACTGTGTAGTTTTATTATGCCGTCGATTGAGTATTCTGTCAACAAATACCGACAAAACTTATCCACAATAAGATATTTACTTCGTTTTATGAATAAAAATCGTATTTTTTGTTTGTAAAGTAAACGTTGACAAAATTAACATTCCCCTTTCTTTATTTTTTCTGATGGAGTATGATTTCTTTATGGATATCCTATCTTTGGAGTTGAGAAAACTCGGTTTAAAAGAAAAAGAAGCCAAAGTGTATTTGGCTGGATTAGAGTTAGGAATGACTTCAATACAGAATGTTGCCAAGAAAGCTGGAGTTACAAGACCCACAGCCTATGAGATTGTGCGAACCTTGAGAGAGAAGGGATTATTCAGAGAGGTTCAGCAGGGAAAGAAACGATTGTATGTTGCAAACTCTCCAGAGAAAATCTTGAATATACTACGTTTGCAAAAACGCGAGCTTGAAGAGAAAGAACGCGAGTTCATACGTATCATTGCGGCTTTGGAATCACGGTATGCCCCGAAAGGTGGAGGTACGCAGGTATTCAAAGGAAAAGAAGGATTACGGGTATTGCAAGAACAGATTCTCTATACCGCACGAAAAGACATCATGGTGTTTACTTCAGAAAAAGCGCAAGTACAGCGATGGTGTGCAACACTGCAAAAACGTCTTGGCAAGCTTTTGGTGCGAGAAAGAATAGTGCCAGGTCTTCAAGGAACCTTATTCCTTGGAGAAAAAGCAGTGTTTATCTCAACTAAAAAACAAGAGGGCTATCTTGTTGATAGCCCTCTTGTGGTAGATTCTTTAAGGCGTCTCTTCTAGAGTTTATATGTTCCGCCCCCGCCCATAGGAGGAGTTGGTGGATTTGAAGGAGGAAAAGGCGGAGCGGGAGGAGTTGGGGGCATTGGTGGGATTGGCGGAACTGGAGGCGGAGGAGTTGGCCGTGGAGGCATTGGAGGAACCGGGGGTGGCGTAGGTCTCACTACCGGAGGCTTGGGCGCCTCAAACGGTTTTGGAGCCACAGGCGGTTTTTGTCGTTCAGACCCTGATAGGGTCTTCAGACCTTGAACGGGCTGAACCATGGGAAGGGGTCTTGGACCTTTAGGCTTTGATATATACCATACTCCTACGCCTACTGCGACGACAATTAAAATGATGAGAAGTAGTGTCATACTTGTATTTTCCCTTTTGGATGTTCTCTTGTCAAGGCAAGGGTGAGGTTATAGATATCCCCTGCTCCCATGACCATTACTATCTCGCCGCCTTGCAAGTTTCTCTGAAGGTAATGTTCGACTTGTTGGATTGTTGGACTGTATAAAGCATCTATTGCTTTCGCTAACTTTTCTGACGATACTTTTTTCTTGATTGATGTTTCTTCTCGGCCAGCCACATCATAGATATCAAGAAGGATAAGTTTTTCTACCGGCAGTGTTGAAAGAACCTGTACAAAGTCTTTCCACAGGTAATAGGTGCGCTGGTATTGATGGGGCTGGAATACAAGCCATATCTTTTTTGCGGGCCATTTCTCTCGTGCCGCCTGCACCGTAACCCTTACTTCTGTTGGATGATGGCCGTAATCACTTATAAGAGTATACGGTTTAGGATTTTTCAAAGAAAAAATCTCAAACCGTCTCCAAGATCCTTGATACGCAGATAAAGCGGTAAAACTTACCTTGTCTGGGATATTAAGTATCCTGGCAACTTGTAGGGTTGCCATAGCATTGGATAGGTTGTGTTGTCCGGGCAGGCGCATGATAGGAGCCAGTGCTTTTGCGTCTTTACCTTTTGTTGTGTACCAGGTAGTCTTGTAGGGGTGTTTTTTTGGCACTATGGTTTTTGCCTCCGCATCATCTTTATTGATAACAAGAGTTCCCTCTTTGGGCAGTTTTGCAATAAACGTCTTAAAGGTTTCTTTGATGTTCCCTAGGGTTTTATAGTAATCTAGATGATCTCTTTCTATATTCGTCACAACAGCAATGGTGGGGTTGTAATTTAAAAAGGAACCAAAATGCTCGTCTGCTTCTATGACTAAGTATTTAGTATCTTGTATCTTGTATTTAGTATCTGGGTATCCTCCCATGCGGAAATTGCTGCTCTCGAACTCTTTTACTTTTGTGCCTACGATAACAGTGGGATTAAGCCTTGCTTTCGCGAGCAGAATGCCAATCATGGAGGTTGTGGTGCTTTTTCCATGGCACCCTGATACCGTAATGGTAGTATGCTCTCTGGTGAGGCGCCCTAATGCTTGAGGATAGGAAAGTTGTTCTATGCCCTGCCGTAACGCTGCTTGCCGTTCTGCGTGGTTTTCCGGAATCGCGGGGCTGAACACTACAAGATCTATATCTTGGGTCACTAGAGAAGGGTTTGGATCCCCCGTAGAGATCGTAATCCCTTGAGCTTGCAATTGTTCGGTTATTTCAGAGGCACGTAAATCAGAGCCAGAGACAGTATGCCTTTTAGCAAGATAATATTGGGCTAAGGCGGAAACTCCTATTCCGCCTATACCTATGAAATGAATTTTCATGTGGATAACTTAGTTAAACTAAGTTTTGAGTGGTATTGATTTAATCACGGAGTACTCCGCTCCTCCTCTTTTGAGCTTGCTTTCCATAACCTCAAAAGAGTTTACGGGAATTTCCCATGATATTTCTTCGTCTATAATCGGAAGTTCGTCTTGTTCCATTGTTTGGAGTTCAAACCCATTGAGGCGAGCTAGGGTAAGGTGTAAAGAATAGGGACGTTTCTCTGGAGTGAAATACAGTATGGTTGAGGCGCTGAATGTTCTTTCAAGGTCTTTTTGCAATGCTAGAAGTTCCTTTGGCATGTGCCCTGTCGCCCAGATCATGCGTGGAACGTTCCTGCTAGATCCGTACTGAATACGTGAAAGAGGAATAGAAAACTTTTTATGCCGTTCCCCTACTTTTTTAGCTAGCAGGAGTACTTCTTCTAACTCTTTATCTGACGTATTGCCCAAGAATACAAGAGTGAAATGGAGGTTTTCTTTTGAGGTCCACGCGCAAGGAATCTCGGGCAGCGTATTGCGCACCGCAAGCATTTCTTCTTTAAAGGATTCTGGGATGTTAATGGCAAGAAATATCCTGTGTAGCATGAGTTGAATTGTACCATGTTTTAAGCTAGAATCAACGTATTATGGAGAAAAACAAGAGAATTGTTTTCCTATTGAGGGAAATTGCCGATTTTCTGGATATTCAGGGGGTCGCCTTCAAACCCGCAGCATATAGGAGAGCCGCCCAAAGCTTAGAGGAGCTGAACGTAAACGTTTCTGGGATATATAAAAAAGAGGGATTGAAAGGCGTCAAGAAGGTTAAGGGCGTTGGCCAGAGCATAGCTGAAAAAATAGAAGAATACATTAAAACAAGAAGAATTACATATCACAAAGAATTACAAGAGAAAACAATAATACGCCAGATAGTTACGCATTTTTTTGAAACGAAGGGTGTATCGTTAGATGCACTGAAAAAAAGCGCAAGAAAACGGAATATAGTGTATGGTCGTTTTGCCAAATCAGCGAGAGAGCTGTTTGATCTAGCAGGATCCATGCAAAGGGCAGAGGCGGCAATTATTAAGGTTGCAGAATGGGCAAAAACTCGAAATCTTGATTATTCGCTTGAAACCGTTTTGAAAAAATGGCTTGAACTTGATACTTTAAAGCCAAAACCCGTAGTGAAGAAAGCATTTTACCGTGGCGATCCTATGGTGTGGTCAGAAACAAAGAAGAAGTGGTTTGTGATAAAGGATGGAGAATGGCTAGAATTTGCAGGAGAAGAAGAAGACATCGAATGGA
>Ga0155311_129_pt2 | contig 13288 bp, 10 predicted proteins | sample RifCSPhighO2_02_FD_106279 | JGI IMG/M metagenome (GOLD analysis project Ga0155311, IMG submission 106279) | Candidatus Wildermuthbacteria bacterium RIFCSPHIGHO2_02_FULL_47_12
GATGAGGCGGAATCGCCAGACGTCCGGAGGAGACGTCTAATTTTTTCTTTCTTTTTTTCCGCTGCTCATAGCAGCAATATGAACATTAACTATTGTGTATCACTCCGAATAATGAGCGTTGCTGGCTAATGTCCATGTCGCCGCTCTGGAGTTTTGTATAAGAACTTTCAACCCCTTAAGCCCACGACATTGGCACAAGGCCTAGCCTTGGGCTTGAGGGGTTGTATGTCCAACACTTAGTGTCGGACACCCCCAACCTCTTAACCTAACTCAAACTTCGGTTCCTTAAACCCACGGCCTCGAGCTTGCCTATGGGTCTCGAGCTTAAGGAATCGGAGGGCCAAATATCAAATAATAATCATGTGGCACCCCGACTCCGTTGATGATGGCTACCTGCACTTTCCAGTGCAGTAGCCACCCGGGGCAATCCGCGCCCCACATCCACAGCGTGGAAGTGGTAGCGCCGCGACCGCCTCGGACCGAGGGGGTCGGTGTACCATTTGGCTCTCCTTTCTCCCGCCTATGAGGCGGGAAATTTGTTTCCTGTCTTTTAACGAACAAACGACTCCCCTGAGAGAGCCGTCTGCCTGCCAGATTTAAGGTTATTTCGCCAGCGCTCTCTCCTCGCCAGCGAATCCATGCTTCATCCTATAGCTATAGTATAGCATATTGCTACAAAAATGTCAATAGCTGGGCTGGTACCAAAAAGAGGGCTACTTGCCCTCCTCTGGAGATGCTTGAGATGGTTGTTCTGGGGTTGGATTTGGAGAGGTTTGAGCTACGGGAGTTTCTGCGGACTCTTGGTTTATTTTGGCTGAAGTGAGACTGCCTCCTCCCTCCTCCGCTGAAGCTTCGGCGGGCAAGTCGGGTGAAGTCTCACTTCTGCTTGGCTTTGTTTCCTCTTTCTTCTTTGATTTTTTGTGTTTTGGAGCTTTTTTCCCCTCTATTACCTTTTCTGAGATGAAAAGATTAGAGGCGGTAGGAGTTGGCTGCGCTCCTTGTGAGATCCAGTAGCGTATGCGCTCTGCTTGTATCACCTTTTCTTTGGTGACAGGGTTGTAAAAACCAACCTCTTCCACAAAGCGGCCTCCTGTTGAAGATTTCGCCTTTTCAGTCACCACAATCTTAAAAGACGGCTGATTCTTTCTTCCTATTCGCATGAACCGTATCATTAACATAGTGCGTGTTGTCTCAATTCCAATGTTTCTTTTTTAATGCTTGGGAAGCTGCGTCTTGCTCTGCTTCCTGCTTTGAAGTGCCCCTTCCTTCTGCGATGACTTCGCTTCCAATAAGGGCACCTACCCTGAAGTTCTTTTGGTGGTCAGGTCCCCATTCGTTTATAACCTGATAGGTTGGAGTAGCCCCCATTTTCTCTTGAGCTAACTCTTGGAATCTGGATTTTGCATCTTCAAACAGCTTTTCAGAGAGTATGGCAGGAAGCCGGGAGAGAATATGCTCTTCAATGAACTTTTCGCATACTTTCAGGCCTTGGTCAAGGTATAAGGCTCCAATAAAGGATTCCATGGTGTTGGCCAGAATGTAGTCTCTGGCCTTGCCTTCTTCTTGCCCTTCTCCGCGAGACAGCAGGAGAAAGTCGTTAAATTTCAGCGATCTTGCTATTTCAGACAGTATCTTTGCGTTCACGAGAGCTGCTCTCCAGGTGGTAAGCTCTCCTTCTGGCTTGCTAGGATACTGCTGGTACAATTTTTCTGTTACCACAAGTTCCAAGACCGCGTCTCCCAGAAATTCCAGGCGTTCGTTATGCTCAAGTCCTGAATCCGGGTTTTCGTTCAGGTACGAGCGGTGCACAAACGCATGCACAAGAAAATCTTTATTGTCAAAAGAAATACCCAGGCTTTGCTCTAAAGGAGAAAAATCTTTTTGCACTGTTTTATGGATAGAATGAATGTATGAATGTTAGAATGTAATTTTCTACGTCCTCACATTTCTACATTCCAACATTCTAACTATTGGTAGCATTATCTAATTCCCGATATACAGTTCCTAAAACCCCATTCACAAACTTTCCTGAAGATTCTCCGGAAAAGTTCTTTGCGAGTTCAATCGCCTCATTAATGGCTACTTTAGGAGGAACCTCATCTTTATTCCCATACAACAGTTCAAGGAGTCCTAGCCGCAGTACGTTGCGATCCACAATGGTGATTTGCTCCAGGGGCCATTCTGGAGCCGCTTTCTCAATGATTTGATTCAAGTCTGTTATGTGTTCTTGCACTCCGAAAGCCAGGGTTCTAATGAAGTCTTTGTTCACGTCTTCCAATCCTGGGCCAAATTCTTGGATATTGCGCTCTACAAGCTCTTTCAGATCCTCTTTTTTCTCGGCAAAATCCCATTCATACAAAGACTGCATTGCAATAGATCTTGCCAAATGCCTACTTGCCATTGCTCTTGGACTTTAATTCTTTTTCTTTGAGCTTGCGCTCTTTCTTAGTGAGTTTGGCAAGAACGTCTTTTACCTGGCTGCCTTTATAGTACCCGCAGTTGGGACACGTGACATGCGGCAAAAGCGCCTTGCTGCATTTTGGACAAGTTTGAAGCTTAGGGGCCCTGAGGAAGATATGCATTCTTCTCTGGCCCTGCCGCGACTTGGAACGGTGCCATTTTGGAACTGCCATTTTCTTGTATTTAGTATCTAGTATTTGGTATCTAGTATGCGGGAAAACTGCAGTATTCTATTCTTATAGCAGAAATGAGGAAAAACGCAATAGACAATAAGCTATTTCTTCAAGAAGCCGTACAGTAAATACAAAATACTACATACGAGATACTGGCGCAAAGCTTCTTCGATGAATAGGGCATGGTCCATATTTTTTGAGCATTGCAAAATGCAAGACGGTGCCATATCCCTTATGGCTGTTAAATCCATACTGCGGGTATTTTTTATGATATCTAAGCATTATTTTGTCTCTTGTTACTTTAGCTATGATAGAAGCAAGCGCGCACGAGAATACCTTTTCATCGCCCTTGATAATTGCTTTTTGGGAAATCGATGTTTTTCCTAATTTCATATTCCCATCAACAATCAAAAAATCAACAGGGGTCTTTTTCTGGAGTTTTGCTTCTAAATGAGAGAGCGCTTTGCGCATCGCAAGCTGTGTTGCCTGGAAGATATTGATCTTGTCTATAACCTTTTCAGAAACAATGCCTATCCCCCACTGTATCGCATGGTGAGTGAGAACTTTTGCATAAATCTCTTCTCTTCTTTTTGGGGAAAGCTTCTTTGAATCCCGTAGATTGAGCATCCTTAGGTTCCCTAAGTTTGACGGTTCAAACTTAGGGAACCTAAGGATAACGCAAGCGGCGGCAACCACGGGTCCTGCCAAAGGGCCGCGTCCTGCCTCGTCAATGCAGGCAACAGATCGATATCCCTGTTTCCACAGTTTTCTTTCTTCAGTGATTTTGGGAATCATTATGCTATTATACCTTAATACTTTTCTTATGCCCCAAAAGTTTACCCACCTTCATGTTCACTCTCAATACTCCCTGCTGGACGGTCTTCCCAAGATAGACCAACTTTTAGACAGGGTCAAAGAGCTTGGCATGGACTCTGTGGCCGTTACCGACCACGGGAACATGTATGGAGCCATAGAATTCTATAAAAAGGCAAAAGAGCGAGGAATCAAGGCAATCCTGGGAGCAGAACTCTATCTTGCGTTCGAGGGCATGCGCCAAGAGCGTCCCGGCATTGACGACGCCATATACCATCTCATCGTACTCGTGAAGAATGAAGAGGGGTATAAAAACTTAGTGAAGCTCCTTACGAAAGCCCACTTGGAAGGATTCTACTATAAACCCAGAGTTGACGAAGAACTATTGCGAAAGCATTCTGCGGGGCTTGTAGCTCTTTCAGGATGTTTAACCGGAAGGATCCCCCGCCTCTTGCTTGCAAAGAAAATACAAGAAGCAGAAGAAAGGGCAAAAACGTATCAAGAGATATTCGGCCCGGAGAACTTTTACCTTGAGCTTCAGGATCACCCCAATATCCCAGAGCAGAAAATCGTCAATACGGCATTGATCGAGCTTTCAAAGAAATTATCCATTCCTTTGGTAGCAACGGCAGACTCTCACTATCTCAAACATGAAGATGCGCAAGCTCAAGACATTCTTATGCTCATTAATACGGGAGCTCGGCCAGACGACCCAGAACGCCTTACGCTTCAGAAAGATAACTTTTCATTAAAGAGCCCTGAAGAAATGGCAGAGATTTTTAAGGATACGAGCGAAGCCGTTGTCAACACTCAAAAAATAGCTGATGCGTGCAATCTTGTTCTGGAAATCGGCAAGACAAAGCTTCCGACGTTTCCTTTGCCTCCTGATAAAACCGCAGATGAATTTGTAAAAGAATTATGCCTGGCAGGATTTGCAAGAAGGCCTGAACTCGCAAGTTATCCTGAAGCCCATGAACGCCTTGAGTATGAGCTGGGAGTTATCAAGCAAACCGGGTTTGCTTCCTACTTTCTTATAGTCCAGGATTTTGTGAACTGGGCAAAAGAACATCGCATTGTTGTGGGGCCAGGCCGTGGATCGGTCGGGGGGTCTTTGGTTGCGTACCTTCTGAATATCACCAACATCAATCCTTTAAAGTACAACCTTCTTTTTGAGCGGTTCCTGAACCCAGAGCGCATCTCCATGCCAGATATTGACCTGGATTTTGCCGATTACAGGAGAGACGAGGTTATTACCTATGTAGGAGAAAAGTATGGGCATGACAAAGTAGCGCAGATCATCACATTTGGAACCATGGCAGCCCGCGCCGCAATTCGAGATGTGGGACGCGCCTTGGCATATGAATATATGTATTGCGACAAGGTCGCAAAAATGATCCCTTTTGGGCTCACGCTGGGAGATACGTTGCGGGATGTTGTGGAGTTTAAAGAATTGTACGACACAGACGAGAAAGCGAAGAAGCTTATTGATCTTGCCCTTAAGTTAGAAGGAGTTGCGAGGCACGCTTCCACGCATGCTTGCGGAGTGGTTATTTCCGCAGAACCCTTAGAGAACATTGTTGCCGTGCAGCATCCTACTCAGAACGACACCAATATTGTGACGCAGTATGAAATGCACAGCATTGAAGACCTGGGACTTTTGAAAATGGATTTTCTTGGCTTAAAGAACCTTTCCATTATTGAAGAAACCCTAAAGCGCATCTACGCCATATACGGCAAGAACGTTGACATGGATAATCTTCTCTTGGACGATGCAAAAGTATACAAACTATTCCAAGATGCAAATACAGTAGGCATATTCCAAGTGGAATGTTTATCTGGTGATACTATTGTTTCAAATACAACCATTGAAAAGTTATATGAAAAGAAAGATAAGAAAACACTTGAAGCAGTATATGTAGATGAGGGTAAGGTGCATCGTACCAAAATTATTGACGTGCTCAAAAAAGGTGAGAAAGAAGTGTACACCCTTATTGCGGATAATGGTTGGTATATAAAGGCGACGAAGAATCACTATTTTTTAACCGCAAATGGATGGAAGAAACTTCACGATATTAAACCTGGGGAAAAAGTATTAATGAAGACAAGGGCAAAACATTTACTTTTTACTATCTGTATTGAATGCGGCAAACAAATCGATGGTCAGCAAAAACAAAATAAAACAAGTAAGTTTTGCTACCGCTGTTCCGCTACTTTTTATAAAAATCCAAGCAAGGAACTGTCAAGAAAACATAACCGTCAAGCAGTGCTTGCAATGTATAGAAATGGCAGGAAGACGTGGAATAAAGGAAAAACAAAGGAAACAGATAAGATTCTATTTTCTACGGGTAGGAAAATCTCAGAGTCAAACACTGGCAAAACATGGGAAGAGATCTATGGTATAGAAAAAGCAAGAAAGCTAAAAGAAGCATTCTCTCGAAAAATGAAGGGTGTGGGAAATCACATGTTTGGGAAGCCCAGCCCGCATAGGAATGGCGGATTTCGCAAAGATCTTGGGCATTATGTCCGTTCTAATTGGGAGGCGGACTTTGCAAGGATCCTTATATTGAACAATCTTGCATACGACTATGAACCTCGAACATTCGCTTTGCGAAGAGCAAACGGAGAAATACTTCACTATACTCCTGATTTTTATGTACCATCTGAAGATATGTACTATGAGGTTAAGGGGTGGATGCATGATTTAGACGCCGAAAAGATACAGCTTTTCCGTGAACAATATCCTGATCAAAAGTTTGTACTTATTAATACGACAAAATTTGCAGAATTTGCTTTACGATATAAAAATCTAGTCGCGTGGGAGTGTCCACGAATCCCCACTGAAAGAAGCTTTCAATTCATCAGTGTAAAAGAAATAAAATACGCTGGCAAAGAAGAAACGTATGACATAGCAATGGAGAACCCTGGGAATAATTTTGTGGCGAATGGTTTTGTTGTGCATAACAGCGACGGAATGAGGCGTTACCTTCGAGATTTAAAGCCAACAGAGTTTGAAGACATCATTGCCATGATAGCTTTATACCGGCCAGGCCCCATGGAGCTTATCCCAGACTTTATCAACAGAAAGCACGGAAGAAAACGCATAACCTATCTTCATCCAAAGCTCCAGCCGATCTTGAAGAACACCTACGGCATTGCGGTGTATCAAGAGCAAGTGCTCCAGGTTGCAAGGGATCTTGCAGGGTTTACCTATGGAGAAGCAGATGTCTTGAGAAAGGCCATTGGAAAGAAGATAAAAGAACTTCTCCAAGAACAGAAGGAAAAATTCATTAAGAAAACCATAGAGAACGGCATAGAAAAAAAGATAGCAGAGGGCGTTTTCCATTTCATTGAACCCTTTGCGCGTTATGGTTTTAATAAGTCGCACAGCGCGGCATACGCCATGATCGCGTATCAGACCGCGTGGCTGAAGGTCTATTACCCAGTTGAATTTATGTCCGCCCTGCTCACCGCAGAAAAGAACGATATTGAACGCATCGCTTTCCTTATTGAGGAGACAAGAAAAATGGGCATTGAGGTGCTGCCCCCTGAATTAAATGAAAGCTTCAGCAACTTTTCTGTGGTGCCAGCTAAAAACCAGATACGCTTTGGGCTATTAGCCATAAAGAACGTGGGAGAAGGCATTGTGGAGGCGATCATTACAGAGCGCAAGGCCCAGGGTCCCTATCTTTCCATTCAAGACTTTATTCATAGAGTTCGCACAAAAGACCTAAACAAAAAATCCATGGAAAGCTTGGCCAAGGCAGGGGTATTCGATAACTTTGGAGAACGCAACCAGCTGCTTTTTAACATGGATAGGCTGCTTGAAATTGCAAGAGAAAATCTTAAGGAGCACAACGGAGCTCAAAAGTCTTTGTTTGGAGCAGCCTCCCCTGCTCGCAGCTTGTCGCTGGACGCAAGCGAGACAGCAACGCCCCATGAACGTTTAGTGTGGGAAAAGGAGCTCTTGGGTCTGTACGTGAGCTCGCATCCCTTAGAAGGAGTAAAGAATATTCTAGCTAAACGAGCGTTTTCCATTTTACATATTAAAAAGGAGGCAGGGACGCCCTTCTTTGCGAGGGATAGAAAGATCAAAATAGGAGGTATTATTTCTTCTCTCAAGAAAATCATCACCAAAGTAGGCAAGCCTATGCTGTTCATAGGCGTTGAAGACATGACAGACAAAATTGAAGTTGTGGTATTTCCCTCTATACTAGAAAAGCACCCAACCATGTTCCAAGAGAACAAGATTGTCTTTATCACAGGCCGCTTAGACAGCCGCAACGGAGACCAAAAACTTATTGCAGAGGAGGTAGAAGAGCTGGTAGAGCGGTAGATTTTGAGCTCAAAACCTTGACATTATATTTTGAATCAGGGAAACTGAACTTACTATGGCAAAAAGCGTTACAACTGAAGATTTGGCCAGAATGGTGCAGAAGGGTTTTGAAGAAACAGCTAAAGCTGATGATGTAAATCGCCGCTTTGCGGCTGTTGATAAGAGATTTGATGGAGTTGAGCTTCGTTTTGATAGAGTTGAGGATAGGTTAACCAGGGTTGAGGGTAGACTTGAAAATATCGAGAATATCTTGATTGATGACCACAAAAAGAGGCTTGAAAAATTAGAAACAAAAGTAGAAAAATTAGAGCATATAATTCAAGTCAAATTCGCATAAAGATTCTTCTCGCAATTCATTGAAGACCTCCTCTTCTCTAGAGGAGGTCTTTGTTTCTTTCGGATGCTAGCTTCCCTCCCCCTTTTCTCCTTTTTATGCTAGGATATTCAAATATGCAGAAAACTTCAGAAATTGAGAATATACGCCATTCATTCGCCCATCTGTTGGCTGCGGCAGTAAAAAAGTTTTACCCCAAGGTGCAATTTGCCATAGGGCCCGTTATTGAGAACGGATTCTATTACGATTTCGGCAATCTTCAGATTACCGAAGCCGACTTGCCCCGCATTGGAAAAGAGATGAGGACGATTGCGAGCCAAAACCTTCCTTTTAAGAAAGAGCTTTGGCCTTCAAGCAAGGCAATAACCCATTTTAAAAAAGAAAAACAGCCATTTAAACTTGAACTCATTAAAGATTTAACTTCTAAAGCGAAATCCCTAGATACTAAATACAAAATACTAAATACTAAAGTCGGCATGGTATACACGGGCGACGTATTCTTAGATCTATGCCGAGGGGGCCATGTAAAGAATATACAAGAGCTTCCTTTGGAGGGATTCGCCTTGACCAAAGTTGCTGGAGCTTATTGGAGAGGTGACGCAAAGAACCCAATGCTCACAAGGATATATGGCGTTGCTTTTGAAACGAAGCAAGAGCTTGATCAGTACCTTTGGCAGCAAGAGGAAGCAAAGAAGCGGGACCACAGAGTGCTTGGCGAGAAGCTCAAGCTTTTTACATTTGCGCAAGAGGTGGGGCCCGGGCTTCCTTTATGGCTGCCCAATGGCACCATAGTGCGCGATGAAATTGAGAAATATGCAAAAGAAGTAGAAAAAGAATGGGGCTACCAGAGAGTTACAACGCCTCATATTGCCAAGGAGGATTTGTATAAAATGTCGGGCCACATCCCCTACTATGCCGACAGCATGTACCCTCCCATGAAGCTGGACGATGGAAACTACTATCTGAAAGCGATGAATTGCCCGCATACGCACATGATATACCGCTCAGAGCCAAGAAGTTACCGTGACTTGCCTCTTCGCTACGCAGAATACGGGACCGTATACCGCTATGAGCTTTCAGGCACCTTGGCTGGGCTTCTGCGTGTTCGCGGCTTCACCCAGAACGACGCGCATATTTACTGCACAGAAGCCCAGGTTGAAGAGGAGTTCTTAAAGGTCATGAAACTTCACGAATTTTGGTACACAAAAGTTTTTGGGATTACTGATTTTCACATGCGCCTCTCTCTTCCTTCAAAAGATAAGAAAAAATACGCTGATATGCCCGAGGGATGGAAAAAAGCTGTATCTTTACTGCGAAGTATCATGCAAAAATCCGGACTCCCGTTTGTTGAAGCCGAAGGCGAGGCCGCATTTTACGGCCCGAAAGTGGACTTTCAGATCAAAAGCGTTATCGGCAGAGAGGAAACGGCTTCCACGAATCAGCTTGATTTTCTTGCAACGCAGAGATTTGATCTTGTCTACAAAGATCAAGACGGAAAGGATAAGCCCCTATACGTCATTCATCGCTCGCCGCTTGGAAGCCACGAGCGGTTTATCGCTTTTCTCATTGAGCATTATGCAGGCGCATTCCCTTTGTGGTTGAGTCCTGAGCAGATATGGATCCTTCCCGTGTCAGATAAGTTCCTTTCTTTTGCCCGGAAAATCCGAACAGAACTTTTGCAAAAAAATAAGGAGTTAAGGATAACGGTGAGAGAGGAAAATGAAACCCTTGGGAAAAAGATCAGGGAGGGGCAAATGGCCAAGATCCCCTACCTTGTTATTGTCGGAGAAAAAGAAGAGCGGCAAGGAACAATAAGTGTCAGAGATCGCCAGAAAGGAGACCTTGGACAGATGGAGATTGAGAAGTTTATTGTTAAAATAAAACAAGAGATAGAAAAGAAATCAGCATAAGCAAGCTATGGAACTATCACAAGGCATTAAAAAACTTATTGAACAGCACAAACTTTGGAAGCAAGAGGCAGAGCCAAAGCAGGGAGATACCACTATTGCCGTGGACGAAGTTGCTGCCCGCGTAGCTTCCTTCTATGAGAAGATCCGGGGGGTTGTTGATTGGAGAGAAGAGCATCTATTGCGCAAAACAGCGATCGAGCGGATCCTCAAGAGAAGGGTATTTACAAGAAACCAGGGAGAAGATTTTGCCGAACCCTTTTTGCAAGAGCTTATCCGCGGAGGGCACTTTCCCAATAACAATATTCCTGCCCGTAAGATCCCGGAGATCCAGCAGATCATTGCAAAATACCTCTTCCTTTTAGAGCATGCTCCGCAAGATGCTTCAAGCAGGATCTTGGCAAGGCTCCATGATTGGCTTTTGGGCATTGCGGCAGCGGAAATTGAAGAGACGCTCATATCCTCCAGAAGAGAGCGCGCTCTTATTGATTTTATGACCGAAAGCGTAGAGCAGGATATTGTAATGAAGAACGGAACAGCGTTGTCTGCAGAGGATAAGCATATTCAGGTATACGTGGCTGTCCAGCGGGCATTATTTAAGCTTGATGACGCAACTATTTCCTATCACCTCTTTGAAAAACTGTACCCGTTCTGGAAAAACCAGGATCAAGAAACGCTCGGCGCAATTGCGGAGAAAATACGCGTGCTCCAAGAGAAGATCCGAGGTATCCTTGCCCATCCTCTTGCTGAAAAGCTCTACCAGCTTGCAGAGCGATACGATACGCCCTATCTTCTTGTTGGAGATATTATCATGGAGAATCCCGACAATTTCTTTGAGCTTGCCCAAGACCCTATCAAGCTGGAGGCGGCCATGAAAGAAGCATATATTGTGCGTCTTGGAAAACTGCGGGGCAAAATGCACAGAGCAGCATTGTACGGCACCATTTCCGTATTTCTTTCAAAAATGCTTATCGCTTTTGCGGCCGAGGTTCCTTTTGATAAGTACGTGACCCATGAATTTAATGCAAGAGCCATTGGCATAAGCGTTGTTGTTCCCCCCCTTCTCATGCTTCTTTTGGTGACCAGTATTTCAACGTCTTCTGAAGAGAACTTTCAAAAGGTTATGCTGGAGGTCATGAGAGTTACGTATGCGACAGATAAGCGCAATATTCACGAGCTCGCTTCCCCCAAAAAGAAGGGCGTGATCATGAATGCGGTTATCTATGCAATGTACCTTGCGAGTTTTATCCTTTCGTTTGGGTTCCTATACCTTATTCTCAAAAGCTTTCAGTTCAGCGCGCTTTCCAGCATTGTATTCTTGCTCTTTATCTCTCTTATCACCTTCGGAGGAACACGGATACGCCAGCGAGGCGCAGAACTCCTTATTGGAGAGCAAAAGCAAGGGTTCCTCTATAGCATCTTTGATTTCTTTACCCTTCCGTTGATTGAAGTTGGGAGGTGGCTCTCCCGGCAGGTGGCACGGTATAACATTCTGGTGGTATTGCTTAACTTTCTCATTGAAATTCCATTCCAGATATTTGTGGAGTTCATAGAGCATTGGAGGTCTTTTCTCAAAGAAAAGAAAGAAGAAGTCCACTAAAACTTAGGTTCCCTAAGTTTGGGTTGATATGAGAAAATTGATTGTTATTTTAGGGCCTACGGCTTCCGGGAAGAGCGCTTTGGGCGTGCAATTGGCAAAGAAGTTCAAGGGCGAGGTTATCTCTGCTGATTCCAGGCAGGTATATAAAGGATTGGATATCGGGTCTGGGAAAATAACTAAAAAAGAGATGGAGGGTGTCCCCCATCATTGTTTGGATATCGCCTCACCAAAAAGAAGATTCACCGTTGCCCAATACCGTTGTTGCGCAATTAATGCTATAGCAACAATTGAACAACAAGAAAAACTCCCTATTCTTGTAGGAGGAAGCCCGCTTTACATCTATACTTTAACGGACGGCTGGATGATTCCTGGGGTAAAGCCGAATATAAAGCTTAGAAGACAGTTAAAAAAGTTTACAACGGTGCAACTCTTAAGCAAGCTCCAAGAGCTAGATCCTGAGCGCGCCAAAACCATTGAGCAGAAGAATCCAAGGCGGCTTATACGCGCCCTGGAGATAGTGATGACTACAAAAAAACCGGTGCCTCAATTTCAAAGACACCCGCTCCCCTATTCTGTATTATTCCTTGGCATCAAGAAATCGCCGCAAGAACTTAAACAACGTATCAAAAAGCGTTTTCTGCAAATGCTCAAACGAAGTTTCTTTAACGAGATTAAAGATTTGCGAAAGCATGGGCTTTCCTGGAAAAGGATTGAGGATTTTGGTTTAGAGTATCGGGAAGGCACCCAGTATCTTCAAGGAAAGATTTCTAAACAAGAAATGATTGAGAAAACGATAAAAGCGACTGAAGATTTTGCCCGCCGCCAAATGACCTGGTTCAAAAAAGACCAGCGTATTCATTGGATAAAGAATCCAAAAGACACAGAGAGACTAATTTATAAGTTTCTCACGGTACAATACTAGAACAATTGTTACAAAATTGTACTTTACGGATGTGTCAAAAGTTTTTTGAGTATACCTTCTGCTATCTGGGGGCTGGCGGTTCCTTTGGTTTTTGCCATCATTTGACCCACTAAAAACTGCAGAGCGTTTTCTTTGCCTTTCTTAAAATCTTCCACCGCCTTTGAGTTCTTAACAACTATTTCTTTTGCAATAGTTTCAATTTCTTCCTGATTTGTTATTTGCGCTAGTCCCTTGTCCTCAATGATTTGAGATGGATCTTTTCCTTTGGCAAACATTTCTTTCAGTACTGTTTTTGCAACGGGGCTTGCTATCTTTCCTTCTTCGATGAGAAGAACAAGCTCTGCAAAATTCTCCGGGGTGATAAGGAAGTCTTCTCCCTCCACGGAAGCCCCTTCCAGCAATCCCATAAGATCGCTGAGAATGTAGTTTGCAGAAAGCTTAGTGAGTTTTTTGAGGCGTTCTTGCGAAAGTTTAGGCCCTAATTCAGAAACTACTTTCTCAAAGTATTCTCCCAGGTCTTTGTTTCGGATAAAGACTTCGGTTTCCTTTCCTAAAAGGCCGTATTCTTTTGAGAGGCGCTCTCTTTTTTGCTGAGGGAGTTCTGGGAGCAGTGTTCGCAGACTTTCTATCTTTTCTTGAGAAAAACGCAGGGGCGGAAGATCTGGCTCTGGAAAATACCGGTAGTCATGGCTAGATTCTTTTTCTCTTTGAGAGTACGTTATCCCTTTCGCATCATCCCAGCCACG